>Ga0209542_10005092_pt1 | contig 26578 bp, 28 predicted proteins | sample RifCSPhighO2_01_FD_184028 | JGI IMG/M metagenome (GOLD analysis project Ga0209542, IMG submission 184028) | Soil microbial communities from Rifle, Colorado - Rifle CSP2_plank highO2_0.1 (SPAdes) (version 2) | ecosystem: Environmental > Terrestrial > Deep subsurface > Rock core/Sediment ...
TCTTTTGCTCTTTGGGCTGAAAGTTCGAATCTTTCGGTTCAAAGTTCTTTTTAGTTTCACGATACTACACATCGCTTCGCTCGCTTCGCTTCCGCTTTCGCCAGAGTATTGGTGACGCCGGCCGCTTACGCGCGTGGAGCAGGAGGAAAAACAAATGCAAAGCACTATTTGTGGTATCACGGCCAAGGGGGCTGTCTTTATTAAAAGGCTAGACCCCGCGGCCGAGAAGGACTACTTCGTGACTGCGAAGTCTCTGAACTGGGTACCCCAGATCGGAGACCAAGTGGAGTTTGAGGCCGGGCCGCCTTCCCAACCAGGGAGGTCTCCCCAAGCCCTCAACGTTCGGAAGGCTGCTGGGGCTACAACCCCGACGCCGGAAAAGTCCGAAGACACGAAGAAGAAAGGACCCTCTCGACCTGCTTCACGCGCGCAATCTGCCGAAAAACAGCCGCAAATCACGGTTGAAGGTCCGGTCGATCCGGATGAAGACGGAAAATTTCTCGTCACCGTAGCCACCCGCAATACCAGTGGCCGGCTCGGCGCCTTGAATTTCCGTGTCATCCCACTGTCTCCGATCAAAGATCTCAAAGTTTCCGTTCGCAAGAACGGGGGATACGAGATAACGGGGCAGAATCTCCGGACCACCACCACTGGGTATCTTGAACTTTATATCGAGTTCACCGGCACCCAGGTCACCTTGAAATTCGTACTCGACAATGGCCGCGACGCGGTCATTGATCTCGCGAAATAGGAGGAGCAAATGGAGCCCGGATATCTCAAGAAGCATTTTCCGTACGTTCTAGAAATACTCACTTCCCTTGCCGGGGCGATTGGAGCGCACTGGCTGGTCAAGAAAGAAGGAGGTGAGCGGCAAATTGACCCGGAAATCGTGAAGAAGACGCTTCGCATGGAAGCTCCACACTTCGCGAAAAATCAGGCGGATGAAGCGCGCTTCGCGCAAGTCCTCGCTGACCTGCCGGATGTCAACAAAAAACAGCTGCTGGAACAGTGGCTGTCCACAGTTGGCAATAATCAACGCGCTGACTTCATCCTCACAGTCGCCGAGATGACGACTGGAACCGATGAGGCAAAAACGCAAAAGAACTGGGAACGGGCGATCAACCAGTTGATGTTCCTCGCGAGAATCCCAACCAACGGCCGCCGCACAACAATCGCGGCTGCTATGCGGTTCATGAAACCGCGCGAAGAAGAATATGCCCAAACTAAAGTCGTAAATGGGCTGAAGCAGCTTCGCGAGGTGGTCCGTAACATCGACAGTGACGGCCGGGGCGTTTGGGCCTCGGGTGCGGCAAGAGAAGGGGCGCGCCGCTGGGCACGCCACATCATCTAGGAGGAGACGCGACAATGGGAACAATACTTCTAGTTTTTGCAGTTGTCCTAACAGTAGTCATGGCGATAAACCGGCGAGTCCGGGTGTTCGTCACTGACTGGCTGGTCGCGGGATTCTACCTCCTAGAGGGAGTGTTCCGTAGGCTCGGCTGGCGCTGGGGACTCGCTCTCGCGGCGTTCCTCATCGTCCTTGTAAGTCAACCCGGCGCTCTCAAGAAAGCGCTCACATCAGCAGGACAGAATATTGCTAAAGGGCTCAGTTCCGCTATCCAAGTCATTGCGGATTTAGGAGGATTGTTGGTAGCGCTCATCCGCAACTCCCTTGCGCTTATTCTGTTCTTTATCGCATGCCTGTGCCTCCTGTACTTTACGGGCGCACCCAGTCTCTACACCTTTTTTGCCTTGTTCACCGCCTTTCTGCTCTTTATAGGAGCCAGGCTATGGACGGGGTTCTGGTTTAAGATCTTGGCTCGAACGGCTGCGGTAGGACTAATCCTCCTAGCGGTCGTCACTGCCACGGACCTCAAGGAAACTCTCATTGCCACTGCTCGAGAAACTAATTCACTCGTTCGGGCAACATTGGGCTCTATGGGAACAAGGACCTCCCGGTCGCGCTCCCTATCAGAGCTCGACGAAAAAACAACTTACGCTCAAGTAATCGCTCCTGGCGAACTACTAACTGACAGATCCGGAAGCGCCAGCACCGGCTACAAGGTGTTGACGGACGAGTTCGTCCAGTTGATCAATGCCAGGCCCGAGGAACTGACAAGTGCACAGTCTGAACCCATGGTGAGGATCCGCATACGGGACGGACAAGGCCCAGACGCGGTTTTCACCAGCAGGTCAATGACTGGTTTCTTTCCGCTCTCCAAACTTAAGCCAACAACACCAGAAAAGTATCGTGACTACCTAAGGACACAAGTTCGGGAGAGGACCAAACCCACACCGCCAACCACCCAACTGGTTGCCTTGAATCGCGGGTGCTCGCTTGAAGGTCCGCCGGAATATGTAGCTCTGGTGGACACACACTTACAGCAATTTCCGACAGTCCCTCGGAATTTGGCCTTGGCAGTTGCCTCGGTCGAATCTAATTGGAACCCACAGGCGGTTTCCAATCGCGGCGCCCAGGGAATCATGCAACTTATGCCTGGGACTTCCCAGCAGCTCGGGGTCACCGATCCATTCGACCCTGACCAGAACATCGGCGGCGGGGTTCAATACCTTGCCGAGCTGCTGGAGCGACTCCAATCAACTGACTTAACGCTGGCAGCCTACAATTGGGGACCGCAAAACATCGAACGGTACCCGGGTCAAAGCTGGGCACAAATCGCGCCAAATGCTCCTGTGGAAACGCAGGAATATGTAGCGCGAGTGATCGCCCTTGCTCGCGGCAACTGCCAACCTGGGATCCAAACACTCACTGCCGGAGGCACAACGCCGCCGGCCACAACCTACAACCCTGACCCACTGCCGGCCGGGACCAACTGCAACTATAATGTTGGCTCGACGGAGAAGGTCAGGATCGACAACCACGGCACCGCTCCCCTGCGAATATTCCTCGTTAAGGAGGATTGCGGTCTGGAGCCGGTATTAACCGCCACACGCCAACCAGAGCTTGAAGGCGGGAGAGCCTTGGGCACTATGGCGCATGACGGACAGCTGATCATCGCTCAAAACCGGTCGGGAAGGACTATCCTGACTGACCGAGTAATAGCAAGAGATGTTGGCTACCATGTGATCTACGCTGGTAGACCAACACAATCCAATCAATGAGGAGGAAGCCCCGGCCCGCAAGCGGGACACGAAGTACAAAGAACCCGAGGTTAGCGACATCTGTCGCGCCTCGGGTTCTTTTCATTTTGGCCCTCACACCATAACAGTTTTAAGACGAGATAGATTTTTTTATACATAGTAATAATTGACGCCTAGCGCGTGCCCCCAGTTTTAGATTATGCTCGCGATGACGAGCCTCCGTCTCAGAAGCAGAAGCTTCATAATAAACTATTTTTAGAGGCATACGATGTTTAGTCGAGGGGACCCTTCCGGCATTATGCTCCACCAGCCTCTTTCTTAAATCTTTGGTCGATCCAAAATAGAGCTCCTGATCTTTGGAGATCTTCAAAACATATACATAAAACTGCTTGGTGTGGGGGTGAGCTCTAAACCCCCCAGCCGATGAGTGCGTTGCTGATGACGCGGACAATGACGAAAGACAAAATAACTATGACGAGCCCGATTATCGCGTGGGTAATAGTCTTCTTCGCGCTTTCCACTTGTTCCTCATTGCCGGCCGCAACAATATAACGGAAGCCGCCAACGATAAGGAACAAAACTGCGACCAGTCCCGCGACGCTAAGGGCAATACTGATAAGCCCCAAAATTAATTGCGAGGCGCTGTTGGCTCCGGCCGGCGCGCAGCCAAAGAATATGCTAAGTATCCCACAACCCCCGAATTCCGCCGGGCGCGGGATGGGTATCGCTCCGCTGTCATCTATGCCGACAGCAGCTAAACTCACGAGCGGCAGGGCCAACAAAATCAATATGCTTGTGAGAGTCAGGGCTTTGCCGTACTTCATCATAACGGCGTTCCCAAAATCAAAGCGTTGGATATAACCCGCACTATCACGAAGGACAGGATGACAATGACGAGCCCGATAATAGCGTGGGTAAGGGTTTTTTTGGCCGCTTCAGACTGCTCCTCATTGCCTGAGGCAGTGACATATCGGAACCCTCCGATGATAAGAAAAAGTACTGAGACGGAACCAACTATCATGAGCGCAATGTAGATGATATTGGAGATCAGATCTCCTGCGGTTCTGGACGACGACGGGCCTACATTGTCCTCCCCCAAAGGGCACGGAACACTTACTCCCTCAGCAATTTCACAAAAGCCTGTCGCCGCAAATATGAAAACTGGCATCACTAACACTAGTAAAGCTAATGTGAGGGCAGCGACCACCGCCTTCGATTTGGAAATTGGAAATTGTCTCCCTACGGGAGATCCCCCGCAGGGGGGAAAATTGTCGACCCGCGGTGGATCCACCTTGGGCGGAAAAATTGTTTTCATATTCCCAACCCTGTTGTGCCCTGCAGGAGGGCGCTCGCAATGATACGAATAATTGCAAAGGAAAGGATGATGACGATGAGACCGATGATCGAACCGGAAATGGTCTTCTTCGCTTCCTCGATGCCCTCTTCATTGCCGCGCGCCACGACATACCTGTAGCCCCCGACCATCAAAAAAATCACGGCGATACTCGCCGCGACGACTAAGAGTATTGAAACAATCTGTGTGATGAGGGTCCCAAGTGTGCGCTGACCTGCGGGACCGGCACCGGCGCCAAAGATACCACCTACGCTCTCAAAGAGCGGGCTATCGACACCTGCGGCACCCGCTGTGCCAACCAATATAAACAAACCTAGTACAAGGAAAGGCGCCAACAGAAAATTTTTGTTTTTCATTTTGAAAAATTTAGTCCCCAAAGCGCCCGAAGCGGGGCTTTTCCGCTTCTCTGCGGAAAATACCCCAGCTTCAAAGACTTCGCGAAAAAAACAATACCAAGATCTAAACGCCGCCGGCGCCGCCGCTGATAAGAGCGTTGCTGATGACGCGGACGATAACGAAAGCGAGGATGATGATCACAATACCGATGATAGCGTTCGTGATGGTTTTCTTAGCACCTTCAGAAGCTTCCTCATTTCCTCCGGCTGTGATGTAGCGGAAACCGCCGACGATGAGAAAGATAACGGCAACGAGCCCCGCGATCGCCAAAAGGATGTTGATGATGGTGATAAGGATTTCCGAGATCCGCGCCTGATTAGGAAGCCCGGTTCCGCCCGCTTCCGGGACTTGGAATTGAGCCGCGGCCAAGAGCGGCATGGCAATCATGGTGGCTGTCACAATGACGGTGGAGATTTTGGCGATTTTTGTCAGATTCTTCATTTTTCTTTGTTTCCAAACAGTCTATTAAGTATATAAACAACCTCGACCTGGTTATTTATTTAATTATCAACAAGTTAAAGATATTATACCACAAAATTATAGAACGTGCAAAGAAACCGGAATCGTAACGTTCTGGGGCGGGTTGCTGCTATCCCGAACCACAATACTCACATCCGTGCTGCCGCCCTGATCCGTGATACCGGTGATAAACACATTCCCATCGTTTGTAATCGCAGCATAGAGTCCGGCTGGTACCCCATTTGCAGATACCAAAGCATACGGAGGCTCACCCCCGGAAACCCCTCCGATGGGGATATCGCAAAAAGAACTAAGCGGACAATTCCCCAACCCAGAACCGCTGTAGCTGATAGGGTTGAGATTCGGTTCTAGCACGGTGGCTTCGACTCCTGACGTCGATGCTGTCCCCGGATCGCTTGAGAGAATGTTGTTCACTATCGACACGATGGCGAATGCCATGACGATAATCACAATACCGATAATCGCCGCCGTGATGGTTTTTTTTGCCTTCTCCATCTGTTCCTCGTTGCCTCGGGATGCTACATACTGAAATCCGCCGACGATGAGAAAAATGACCGCGATACTGCCGGCGGCATAGAGTCCCCAGTTAATCGCCCTCTTTACTAAATCGTCAAAATCAACATCATCCACAAGCTTCCCTGGAGCAGGATTTGGGATAGGATCAAGTGCGGCAAGCGCGGGTGATGCCACAATCAAAAATAGACTTGCCAGCACAAGAGTCAAAAATACTATGAGGGTTTTTTGTTTCATTTTTTTAGGGCGCGTCTGTACCGAGGAATCGCTGAATGGTATTGATTATCGTATAGGAGAGTAGGCTTATCGCAAACCCCAGGAGCGACCACTGCAGACCTTTCTTTGCTCTCTCGATTTCCTCTTCATTGCCGCGCGAGGCAATATATCTGAATCCATAATATATGACCATCAAAATTGCCGCAACTCCCATGATCTCGAGGAACCGCGTCATGATAAAAACGAGAACCACGGTGAAATCATCCCGATTGCCCGCTATCCCCTGCAAGGGGTTCTGGAGGTCGGGTGAATCGGCGTTGGGCTGGGAGAAACCCAAAAACTGCGCGGTGCCGTTGATGATCGTGAACGACAGCAGGGCCACGATAAACCCGCCGACTGCCCACTGGAGTCCAGTTTTCGCTTTCTCCACCGATTCCTCATTGCCGCGGGAAATGACCATCTTGAATCCATTGAAAACCACGAAGGCGATCGCGAGTGTGCCGATCATGGCGGCAAAACCCGAAGCCGCCCTCTGCACAAAAGGTCCGGGTTCGGTGATGCTTCCCAGGGGATTGAAAAGGGTTATGGCGCTCGCGAAGGAAGGAGTTACGGCCAGCGCGAAAAGCAGGAGTGCCTGGAGGACTATGAAAATAAAGAAGATTTTTTTCACCCCGTTAGACTCCCTGAAAATAAAATTAATATCATCATTCTTATATACTCCTTTGGTTTACAACCGTTATCCAAGCGAGAATGGTCTAACGGGGTTCACGCTAGTTGCCCAAAGGGCATCCGGGTGTGTTAGTAATATTCTGAAGACAAGCGGGCGAGTACCATGGGCGAGTGCCACTGTCCCTCGCGAAAATTCCGTTGAGCAGAAGGTTCACAAAAACAAAGGACAGCGCGACAATGGCGAAACCGACCACCGCACTGCTTAAGCCCACTTTGCCGCGCTCTACGCGCTCCGGATTTCCCAGAGATACCATGAGCCAGAAACCGGCTGTGAGAACATAATAGATCGCGACGACGCCTGCGAAAGCCATGAGGTAATTGATCACCCGCACTATCATGGTCACCAAGTCGCCGAAGGTGCACTGGTCTCCTGGGTCATTACCGCAAGGCACGAATGACACGGCGGCCGTCGTGATTGGAATGGCAACCAGAAGCATGATAATCAGAAACCCCGCCCAATTCCTAATTTGTTTATATTTCAGCATCTTTTTTAGCGGCTTCGAAGAAGCAAATTAATTTTTTGGTTCGCGGCCTGGATAGCGTCCTCCGGCTCGATATTGCGAAGCGTTACATTGTCGATCATCTCCACAAAAATCGCCTCGATGGCATCGCTATCCGGTTTGTAGAAACTTTTCGCGGTCAGCGCTCCCTCGGCAAATACGCCGACATCGGCATCCCCTTGCTGCTCCGAGATAAGGTCCGGCCGCGGCGCCGGCTGTTTCTGTACTTCATAGTAATGCCGCAGTCCCTCCGCGGAGCTGGCGTATTTCAGGAACGTCCAAGCGGCGTCGGGGTTCTTGCTTTGTTTGGAGACGGAGAGCGCCCAGTAATTCGCATAATTTATCTTGTTCCCATCCGCCGTCAGCTGCGGCAACGGGGCGACGCCGTAGTTCAGGAACGGCGCGCGGGTTTTGAGTATGGGCCGCAAATAAGCGTAAGAAAAAATCATGGCTACTTTTCCGGCGGCAAAGGCCTCGATGGAATTGTTGCTCTGGGCGTTCCATGTGTAGGTCACTTTGGACGGATTGCTGAACTGGGTATAAAACTCGAGTGCACGCGCCGCGGGTAGGAATGTCTTGCCCTGTTCATCACGCGCCGCCTGAGAAAGAGATGAGCTGGTGCGGGACTGCGAATAAAATTGCGTCCCGTTCTGCAGCATCAAAGCGCCGAGAATATCCGGCGCGCGATTGACGTTGTCTGAGGTACCCATGGCCACCGCGCTTCTCGTAAACTCTCCCCTGCTGTCAGAGCGGGTGATCTTGCCGGTCATGCCAACGAGCTCCTCCCACGTCGCGGGTGGCTGAGCGATGCCGGCCGAAGAGAGAATATCTTTATTATAGTAAAGGGCGAGCACATCTCCGGAAAGTGGCACTCCAAAGATCTGTTCGCCGGAAAGGAGATCGGTGTCAGCCACATCAACAAAGCCATCCTGAAAATCACGCACGGAAAGTATCTTTGCTGGAGCCGGGGTCATTTTGTCCTGGTGTTTCGGCAGCCAGTCGTTGTGGATCGCGAAAATATCCGGTCCGCTGCCGGCAGCCAAGGCATCGATGAGCTCGTCCTCATATGTATCGACGCTCTTCTGGACGAATTTGATCTGGATCCCCGGATTGGCTTTCTGAAAAGCATCGATCAGTGGACGAGCGATGCGAGTATCATCAAAAGTCTGCCACCAGATTAGGCTCGCTTGTTGTTGTGGCTGCTTGGGACCACCAATACTACAAGACTGGGCAAGAAAAACCATCCCCAGAGCGATCGATGCGATTTTTAAATAAGCCCCCGCACCCTTCCGGGTTTGACGCTGATTAGTGAGCGCTTCTGGCGAATAAACGTCGTTCCGCCGCGGCCTTGCGTCTGGGGCAGTTTGGGTGTTGGGGTAAATTGGTTTTTTGTTTTGCTTGGACATTTTCTAAGGAGAAAAAATATCTTTCACTAAATCGTGGTAATCGGCGCGGGCAAGGGCAAAGGCGCGGACCGCGCGAAGGTAGGAGATAGGATCACCCGTAGTATACCACTGCCCCCCTTTTATTTCCGCGTAGAAAGCGTCCGTACCTTTCTTGATGAGATATTCGATCCCGTCGGCCAGCCAGAGCTCGCCATTTTTCCCCAAAGGGATGGCCCGCAGGGCGGCAAAAATTTCCGGGGGCAAAATGTAACGGCCGAAAATCGCGAGACGGGAAGGAGTGGTTTCGGGCTCGGGTTTTTCGACCAACGAATTTATGGCGTTGCCCGCTCCGTGGCGCGGTTCAACGATCCCGTACTTGCTCACCTCGGTCTGCGGCACTTCCTGAACGCCAATATACAGCCCTGGGGTTTTTTCGTATGCACCGATCATTTGTTTGGTAAAAGGAACTTTGGAAAGAACTAGGTCATCGCTAAAAGCATAAACAAAATGCTCGCGGCCGACGAGATGCTCGACATTCAGGATGGGAGTCCCGTTGCCATACGGACCTTTTTGACGCACGTAACTGAAGCTGGCCAAGTCAGCGATCTGGCGGATGATCTTCAGTTCTTTTGGTTTCTTGTTTTTTTCGAGCCAGTTCTCGAGCTCCGGGTGGTAATCAAAGTGGTCCTCGATCGCGCGTTTATTGCCACCTGTGACAAAAATGATGTCGGTAATTCCCGCTGCGACAAGCTCCTCGACAACATACTGAACCACGGGCTTGTCCACTACGGGCAACATCTCTTTGGGAAGCGCTTTGGTGACTGGCAGAAACCGTGTTCCATATCCGGCTACGGCCACAACCGCTTTCGTGATTTTCACTATTTTTTGCCTAAGCTAATGGAAAAAGTACCGTCAGTATACCATAATTGCTCAGGAAATTCCACATTTTCGTGGCTCTACACCTCGTTTTTCGTGCGATACAGCAAAGCCTCGGCAATGTGAGGAACAGCTATCCCGTCTGCGTCGGCAAGGTCGGCAATAGTACGGGCGAGCTTCAAAACACGATGATAGGACCTGGCGGAGAGATGATGATGGGCAACCGCGCTCCGCAGGAGGGCGAGTCCGGCGGCATCGGGCCTACAATATTCCTTCAGCTCCTGGACATTCGTCTCGGCATTGGGTTTTTGGAAACGCTTGATCTGCCGCTGCCGAGCCTCAGTCACGCGTTTCCGGATCTGGGCCGAAGTTTCGGCGAGCGTTTCCTGATCGATCTTTTCGAATGACAAACGCGGAACGTCAACGTGCAGATCGATACGGTCGAGCAGCGGCCCGGAAACTTTCTTCTGATAACGCAAGATCTGGGTCGGGGTGCAGACGCAGGCTTTTTCCGGGTCGCCATAAAAACCGCAGGGGCAAGGATTCTGCGCCGCTACCAAAATAAATTTCGCCGGGAAGGTCATGCTCGCTCTGGCCCGCGAAACGGTGATCACTCCGTCCTCGAGCGGCTGGCGCAAACTTTCCAGCACGTCGCGGCGAAACTCCGGCAGCTCATCGAGAAACAAAACACCGCGATGGGAGAGCGTGATCTCACCCGGCCGCGGATCGGTCCCGCCGCCAACCAGAGCGATACCTGAAGCCGTATGGTGCGGCGAACGGAATGGACGCTCATACAAAAGCCCTTGCCTCCCGGGCAGCAAGGCGGAAACGCTGTAGATCTTAGTGACCTCCAGAGATTCACGCTCAGTGAGGTCCGGTAAGATCGTCCCTAACGCTCGGGCAAGCATGGTCTTCCCCGATCCTGGCGGGCCCGACATGAGCACATTATGGTTTCCGGCCGCGGCGATTTCGAGTGCGCGTTTAGCGAGCTCCTGTCCGCGAATGTACTTGAAATCCCAGGGAGAGTCGTCCTTGACGGTGTCTTTCACTCTCGGCCGTTCATAGGCCTGAAGTGGAGAGTAGCCCGTGACCATCCGCACTAGTGAGGCGAGGTCCTTCACCGGAATGATCTGAAGCCCGGAGATCAGCGAGGCCTCATGCGCGTTTTCTTCCGGCACAAATATGGTCTCAAAGCCATGCGACCTGGCCGCTTCCGCGATGACTAAAATACCCGGCACCGGCCGCAGCACCCCGTCGAGAGCAAGCTCACCGAGAAACAATTTGCCGCGCGGTTCAAATTCTATCTGCCCGCTGTTGAGAAGGATCGAGACGGCAATGGGCAGATCATAGTGCGTCCCAATTTTTGGCAGATCCGCCGGGGCAAGGTTTACCGCAACCTTCGTTTTGGGGAATTGCATCCCAGTATGCTTCAATGCCGCTTTGACGCGTTCTCGTGACTCCCGGATGGCGGCATCCGGCAAACCGACCACAATAGTGGCGGGTAGCCCGGGGGAAATATCAGTTTCTACCTCGACCAGCTCGGCCCGAAGGCCCAGAACTGCGGCTGAATAGAGTTTGCGTATCATAAATTAAAGTTTATAGGCAAGCAAAAAAATCCCGGCAAAAATCCCTAAATCAGCGAAATTCATGACCGTGAAACCCAGATCGATGAAATCTGTCACGGTTCCCCCCAAAAGACGGTCGGCAAGATTCGAAAATGCTCCCCCGATGATGAGCGCGCTACCTATGCTCGCAGGAGACATACGCAAATAACGGAAATACACGAATACAAAAACCAAAAGTAGCCCAGCGGTCAGATAAAAATCCCAAAATCCCGGTAAATCATATCCAAAAATAATGCCGGGGGTCTGTTGTGATAAAAAAAAGGGGGCACTCCCCCTCTCCACAACGAATTTGGAAATTTGATCGATCGCCAGCACGCTTAGAGCGACGACCGCGCTTCTTTTATCGAGGCTCATGTTGCACGCAATTTTCTGCTTCCGGCGCCGCCTCAAGTCTCTCAGGCAACAGCGGCTCCCCGCCAATTTTGCAAATTCCGTAAGTACCCGATTTAATGCGCTCAAGCGCCGCATCAACTTTTCGGAGTCTCGGCTCCAAATCATGCTCCTCCGCCAAGTTCGTTTCATACGCGGCTACCTCGGCTGCGTTTTCGTCGTCCTGGTCTCCATACTCCGGGTGTTTCGCCTCAAACTTGTCCCCGCCTGCTTTTTTAGGTTTGGCGATCCGACCAAGAAGCATCTCGAGACGCTTCTTCTCCTCACTAAGCCGCTGGCTATTGTTTTCGATAAGTTGTTTCAGAGTATCCATACAAACAATTGTAACAAGAAAATGGCCAAAAAAAAAGAGCCGCGCATGAAACCTCAATATAAATAGAATATGTAGGTCGAACGCGGCCCCTGTCCCTTCACAGGGCAGAGCCGCGCAAGATGTCTAGAGCCCAAAAGTCTTGAGCTGCAAACAACTTGCGCGTTTCTGCACTACATCGTGAAGAAACTTGCTCCTTGTAGTATCCAGCCTGTTCTACGAGGATAACTCCTGTACTGCCCTTATGGTCAATTGCTTGACCTCAAACTTTTTTGTTTATTTTGGTTTTTGAGAGAAAACCTAACCGTCACAGCTATTTTGGCTGTAACTAACATTTTTTGTTTTTGTTTTTCGAAAAGGCGGGTTGGAACGCCTGCGACGGACAGTAAGTCAGGAGAGATAGATAGCTTGTAAATCCAGCTTGAGGAAATCTTCTACAAGCTGCCTATCTCTCCCGACTTAGAGACCCTTTTTTCGAGCAGTATGGAGTTTGGAAGGTGCCTAAAATTAAAATCCGCTGAAACGTTGGCGCGGATTTCTTATAAAGAACACACTTTTTCTCAGTGCTGACAGTAGGATAGCAGAAATCTAGCCATTTGTCAAAGCATAGATAAGCCAAAATTTCGATGTTTTCCTATTTTCACAAAAAAAATCAAAATTTGGCTGTGGATATTTCCACCCCCGGCAGTTCCTGAAGATATTTCAGGAATGCCTGGTCGTAATCGGTAAAAATCCGTGGGTCGAGCAAGTAAGCCTCCTGATCGTCTTGTTTCGCCGCGGCAAAACGGCTGAGTATCACGTGCAACACATTCACCGCGCGCGGAACTACGCGCAGAAGAAAATTATTGCCTCCTGTGGTCAGGCTTTGCCCGGGCCGTGCCCCCGGCGCTTCGAAAGGCAAACGCAACATGACGAGTGTCCGTGCTGGAGGAAGGGTCTGAAAATGACGCAGCAAGCCATGAGTGGTGATGAGGAGGACCGCGTCGGTAGTTTCCTGGAAGCGGCGGCGCAAAGCACCGGTGCTACCGCTCAAACGATAAGCGATCACCGTGCGCTTATTCTCCAGCGCTTGCTTCAATTCACCATGCAGCTCCAAAAGCATTCCCTCGTTCGGGACTACCACCACCGCCCGCCCGGGGGACGCCAATGTCTTTTGGATCCAAGCCGCGCGGCCAGCCGATTTTTCCACTACGGAAATTTTTAAGCGCTTACTCGGATGATCGGAAAAAATCCGTTCCTCAGAAAAATCTCGAAGCCCGAGACGATTCCGAAAATACTGGAGGGAGATCTGCGAAAGTTCGGTATCGACAAACGTCGGACTCGGGAAACGCTGCGTAAACTTTTGCCATGCCGCCGTCAGGTCCTGCGGTGCCCCATTGAGTTCCACGCCGCGCTCATCGATCCGGATCCAATAATTTTTTTCGGCCCGAGGAGAATGAAAAAGCTCTTCAAAAAATTCCGCGGCAGCAGCGAGAGATCGACTGAGCCCCGCTATCTCATTTTTTTCCTCACCTTGAACCATCGACAAACGCTCACGAAGAAACACATCCACGGTTCTGAATTTTTTCAAAAGTTTTTCAGCAGGGCCGTCGAGCTGCTGAAATTTCTCGCTTTGTCGCTCGGGCTCCTCCAGAACAACATTTTCACTCCCTCTTTCTAGTCTGCTCCGGAACACCAAATGCAGCACTCCAAAAAACAGATCAATGTCGTTCGTAAAATCCTCGAGCACTGCCGGCACTGATTTTGGCAGACCGCCGTGCTCTGGAAGGGGGAACACCGGAGCGAATAGATTTCGAAGTTTTGAGGCACCGTACCGCTGTGAGACAGTATCGGCGATCGAATCCTCGAAGCGCGCGAGGTCAAAAAGCAGGATTTTACCTGGAAAAACCGGGGCTTCCCATTGCAAAGCAAAACGCAGCAGGCCAAAAATCGAGCAAAACAGGGGTTTTTGAGTGGTAAACTTCAGACTTTGCCAATATCCACAGTCGTGGGAAGGACACACATATGGATCGGCCTTGATAGCAGAAAGCAGGGGGTACTCCTCCTGGGTCCACTTCAGCCGCGAAAGATCGTATCCAAAAACTGGATCAGCGCTGGCAATAGCGATTTTGATGAGAATTTTTCGCTGGGCAGGCATAAGCTCGGGGCGTTCCTTGAGAGTTCGAAGGCGCTTGTCGCAAAGCGCCAAAACCGGATTGGCGAGGACCTGCGATGGCGGGATCTCGCTTAAATACGATTCATGGGACAGACCGACTACGGCTTTGGTCTTTTGCTTGGCCAAGTCACCTAACCAGGCAGATTGCTGCGTAAACCCGAGCGGAGTGAGAAAAATAGTTTGCGGCTTCCATGAAAAATCAAAATGCTGGCGACTGGGCACTGCTGAAGACAAGGCTCGCGATTTAGGGGCAGCGAAACTCGAAATTTTGGGCAATTTTGAGAAAAGTTCGGCAAAAGACAAAACCGGGGCGATATAGCCGTCGATCTCTTCGCGAACACCGGCCGGCAGAGCGAGAACTGAATTGAGGGTAGCCGCCACCAACGCGGCGGCGCTTTTACTGTCCAGAAGCGCCCGATGCGAGCCTTCCGAAGGAAGGGCAAACTCCTGAACCAAGTATTCCAATGCGTGAACCGGCAGCAGAGGCAAAAAGGTCTGGGCAATCTCCAAACTATCCAGAATAGGAGCGTTCAGCTTCAACCCCTGACTCGCGATAAAATTCACGTCAAACCAAATATTGTGGCCGAGGATCGCGGCGTCGCCCAAGTACTTGGCGACTTTTGGCTTGACCGCTGTCCAGAGCGGGGCATCCGCCAGCTCCGCCTTGGTGATCCCGGTGAGCGCCAAAGCTTGGGGCGAGGGCTCGGTTTCCGGGTTTACGAGTGTCGAAAACTCCTCGCCGAATTTCACTTTGACCGCTTTGGCTTTGGGATCGAAAAAAAACTCGACTTCCACGCCGGCTACTTCCATGATCCGGCCGGTCCGCGAATCGAGGTCAGTGGTCTCCAGATCAAAACTAATAATTTTCCTATCGTGAAGTTTGATCATTTCAAAAAAATAAAGCTCCCCAGCCTGAAGGCTGGTGTATTCCTTGAGCCTTTGGCTCTACGGAATACGTCGCCGCATCGGCATTCGCCGATACATTGCGGCTCCCGGAGCTGTGTTATCCCCTCCGCCTTCGGCTCCGGGCTTGGCTTCATCCCCGCGCTTTCAAGCGCGCGGGGTTTTCGCCTAAGGGATAATAAAAGCCTTCCCTGTCTTTAGGAGGCACCCGGGAAAGCAAATGCACGCGATCAAGCTACAATTCCGCGTTTTCCGCTACAGTCTTCTCTCGGGCCGCCTTGCGAACAGCCGCATCGATCTCCGAGGTCACTTTGGGATTGTCCTTGATGAACTGTTTGGCGTTCTCCCTGCCCACACCCATCTTCTGCTCCTCGTAGCTATATGAATTACCGTTTTTCTTTACCACCCCGAAGAGTACCGCCGTATCCAGCAAATCTCCCGAATACGAAATCCCCTCGTTCCACATCAGATCAAATTCGGCGACCCGGAACGGCGCGGCCACTTTATTTTTTACTACCTTCACTTTCACCCGATTGCCGAGGATTTTTTCGCCTTGTTTGATCTGCGCAACTTTGCGCACTTCCAAACGGACTGAACAATAAAATTTGAGTGCTTGTCCGCCGGTCGTCGTTTCCGGGTTGCCAAACATCACTCCGATCTTCATCCGGATCTGGTTGATAAAAATAACGGTCGTGCGGGATTTGCTCATAATACCCGTGAGCTTCCGGAGGGCCTGACTCATCAACCTCGCGTGGAGTCCCATATGAGAGTCGCCCATCTCGCCTTCGATCTCCGCTCTCGGCGTAAGTGCTGCCACCGAATCTATAACAATGATGTCGACAGCATTGCTTCGTACAAGTGTATCCACTATATCCAAGGCTTGTTCTCCGGTGTCCGGCTGGGAAATTAGGACTTCATCGAGCTTGACCCCGATGCGTTCCGCATAATCCGGATCGAGGGCGTGTTCGGCGTCGACAAAAGCCGCGGTCCCACCGCGTTTTTGCACTTCGGCTACCATATGCATGGCCAGCGTGGTTTTCCCCGATGATTCTGGTCCAAAAACTTCGATCACTCGCCCTTTTGGAATACCGCCGACTCCCAAAGCTAAATCCAAGGAGATGGAGCCCGTGGGCACGCTCTCGACGTCCATTGCCCGCGCGTCTTTCAGCTTCATTATTGAACCGACACCGAACTTCTCCCGAATTTGCTCAACCGCTCCCTCGAGAGCCTGCTGTCTAGCGTCTGTTTTTGATTCTGTGCTAATTTTGGCCATATGAACTGATTATAAACCTAAAAACTGAGGAACGGAAGAACCTAAAAACTTTAAAAAATTTCTTTCGGTTTTTTAGTTTTTTTGTTCTTTGGTTTATTTAGTGAACCCGATATGACACCTCTGAGGACAAATCTTCGATTTGCCAAAGAAGTCCCCGAACTTTTGTAACTGTGAGTCTACCCTCATCCTTGCGAAAATAGCGCTTACTCTAGACAAACTCAAAGTTGCTCTACCGGGTGAACTCGATATCCCGGATCACTTCTCCCTCTTTTCCCAAAACTCCCAAGTCCTGGCCATTGAGATAGACATGGGTGGATCCGGCATCGCCAGTGGTGAGGATGATGTTGTTTTTCGCCCGCACCCGTCGCTCCGACTGAGGAAGCATCGTCCCCGAAAACTGCTCCACTCCATCGGCTTCCAGATAAATCCAAGAAGAGGCGGGACCAACTATCACCTCAAGTGTCAGTTCTCCATCTTCCTCCGGGACTCCGACTGATACTCCGGCAATCTCTTTTTCCTGAAGCTGCAAAGAACGGACCATCGACGTTTCTTTGCCAAATTTGTTCACTGACTTAATAACGAGCTGGTTGGGGCCGGGCCCCAAACTCAAATTCTCGCGAAACTCGCCGTTCACGTCCGTCACGATCGCTTGGTTGTTCAAGTACACTGTCGCGTCCGGTTCAGTTTTGCCTCTTACCAGGATATTTGCCTCGTTCACTATGCCGTCTGCTTCGGGAGAATACACCTCGAGTCTAGGCGCGCGACTTAGCGAACTTACCTGAAAATACAGATAGGACAAACTCATGACACCGAGTAAAACGAGTCCCAAGGAGATCAGGGTCCGCGGACTCAAAATAAAACGCGGTATCACGATTTCCTTCGGATCAGTCTCCGCGCGGCTTTTTAGGTTGGTGGCAATCTGCTGTTCGTGATCATACTGCTCCAGCAAATGATGAGGCGAAATAGTATATAAATCGGCCAGGCTTTTGAGAAATCCCCGAACGTACACGGCCGCCGGCAGGGCTGTGTACTGGCCTTCCTCAAGGGCGGTCAAAAATTTGGGCTGGATCCTCGCGAATTTGGCCGCCTCCAAAAGCGAATAATGCAGGCGGGTTCGGCTACGGCGCAGGTACTCCCCAAGAGTTTCCGTTTGAACTTTTTTGGTAATAAAACTCATTCTGGTTTTGTGTCTTCAAAAAATACGTCCCGCGGTTTCGCTCCGTCTGCCGGTCCGATATGGCCCCTCGCTTCCATAAGATCGAGAAGGCGAGCCGCGCGCGCGTACCCGACACGCAGACGCCGCTGGAGCAGTGAGGCCGATGCCTTACCTGCGGCGCGCACGACATCTAAGGCCTCGGGGAGGATATCGTCGTCCTCCCCCTCTTCTCCGGACGCGCCGCCGCCGCCGCCCGGCCGCGACTTCTCCAGGATCGTTTCATCATACTCAACTTGGCCCGCCTGAGATTTGACGAAGCCCACGACCCCCTCGACTTCTTTTTCCGAAATGTAAGTTCCCTGAACCCGCCGCGGATTACCGAGCTCGGCGTTCATATAGAGCATGTCTCCGTTGCCCAAAAGCTTGTCTGCTCCGGCCATATCAAGGATCGTGCGCGAGTCAACCTGCGAGGGAACCTTGAAAGCCATTCTCGATGTAATATTGTTTTTGATAAGACCGGTAATAATATCCACTGATGGGCGCTGGGTCGCGAGAACCAAATGGACTCCGACCGCTCTGGCCATTTGCGCCAAACGCACGACCGCGGCATCAACTTCCGCTTGAGCCACTGCCATCAAATCCGCTAGTTCATCGACGATGATGACTATATAGGGCAACTTTTCCTCGGCACTGTTGTTGTATTCAATGATATTCCGTTTGCCCCGTTTCTCCAATAAACGATATCGCCGGTCCATCTCTGACACGGCCCAGCGCAGAGAGTTGACCGCTTTATCATGGTCGGTTACCACGGCGGTGAGCAGGTGAGGAATACCATTATAAAGATTCAGCTCGACGCGCTTCGGATCAATTACAATAAGCCGGAGCTCCTCGGGCGAATTGTGATAGAGAAAACTGATAAGCAGCGAATTTATCGCTACGCTTTTGCCTGTTCCCGTGGCGCCGGCGATGAGCAAGTGGGGCATTCGAGCGAGATCGGCGATCATCGGCTTTCCCGAAACATCGCGACCGAGGGCAAAAGCCAAATTGGATTTGTGATTAAGAAAATCCGGACTGGAAATAATATCCTTGATGCGCACTAGGGCATTGGCAACGTTGGGGATCTCAATGCCGACCAAGGCTTTGCCCGGGATGGGGGCTTCGATGCGGACTGACGGGGCAGACAGGGCAAGCGCCAAGTCATTTTGCAGTGTCAAAATTTGCGCAAGTTTTACTCCCTGGGCAGGACGCAAGGTATATTGGGTCACGGTCGGACCGACATTGACCTCGCCCATCTCCACCTCTATATCAAATTCAGACAAGGTTTTCTGGATGATGACAACATTCCTCTCAATATCGCCGCTATCCACCGTGCCATGAGATTCTTCCAAAAGCTCCAGCGGAGGAGCCTGCCAAGTACCCTTGCGATATCGGGCAGGTACGTGGCCTAGCGTCGGGGCGTCCCCATCCTCTGTCTCGCCGCCATCCTCTACCTCCATGCTCTCCTCGACCTCAACTTCTTCGACTTCCCCCTCATCTTCCTCTGCCATAGCAGCGGGCGGTGGTGATGACACTTTGGCAGTTGTGAAGTTCAAGGGCTCCATCTTGTTAATAACCACATCCACATTGGACTGCGGCCGTTTCTCCGCTCGGTTCGACTTGAGAGCGCGCATCCGGCTCAGCAGCAGCGCCAAGTCGAGATTGAAAAACAAAACGAGGGACCCCAGAAGCAGTGCCCCCAAAATCACGACCGACGCCCAAAAATCCAACAGACCAAAAAGTAAATAAGCAGGAAGCAACCCTAGATACCCGCCCCCTTCACCCAGTTTCACCAAATCAAATGCCGAGTCCATCTCCGGAGCCGCGCGCATCGCCACCAAATGTAATATTCCCGTCAGCGACAAGGTGAACAGGAGCGCCCCTAAATAAACCCGCAAATTGGAAACCGGCACGTCTCGGCCGTCTTTGCTCTCGCGGCGGTTGAGAAGTAGTCCGACGGCGAGTCCCAAAAAAATCAGAGGTCCCAAAAACGCAACGGATCCAAGCAGGAGACCCAGGAATTGCCCAAAAATCCGGCCAAGCGAGCCGGCCGAATCAAACAACGAAAGCAGGCTCAAAATGGCCAAGGCAAAAAAGAGAACGACCAAAATCCCCCGCTTCGTCTGGGGCTTGAGATGAAATTCGGGAAGTTCTTCTTCTCCCCGGCGATTTACCCTTAGTTTTCGGCGTCGAGCCATATGTTTTATTTTACCACAAATTAAACGAGAGCAGATTTTTGCGGTTTTTTACTAAAACCCTTTTCATGCAGTCGTTTTGCTTCGGCCCACGCAAGCTCATAAATACTCTTCATTGCCTCGGCTATCTCTTTGCTTTCGATAATAATCCCCAGTTTTTCCCGCCAGGATGCGATCATTATTTTGTCGTCATATATATTGATTTCCGGCGAAAAGAAAAACTTATCCGCCGGCACCAGCGCGGACACGCGGGACTCCTCTTTGTCCTTGCTGGCCCGCTCGACTCCTGTTTCATTTGCCGGAATTATCGCCCTGATAGCGATACCTTGCCCCGACCTCCTTCGATAATAATCCGGAAAATAGCCTGGTAAGGCATTGTGCATATCCTCGACATTAGCATATGCACGAATTGTCTCGCGGGAAGTCAGCGTGTCCTCATAAACTTGCTTTAGTCCGTCTGTCCCCTCATAAAAACGCACTTGCGGCCGTTTGGTGACATTATGAATTGATTTCAACTGGGGAACCAGTCCCGTCGCTACTCCCAAAGACTGCTTGTTTTTGGACAAACGGCTCTCCAATAGCTTCTGGATGTTCTCTGGGGACTCTGCGGCATATTCTTGTTTCGGTTCCTTCCCGGAAATACTAACCAAACCCTTGGCTACCAGATCGTCCAAAATATCATAACCCGTCGTTCTATGAATCTCCGCTTTTCTTGCTATTTGCGAAACGGTCCCTCTACCCATCTCCAAAAGTGCCAAATAAACAGACACTTCCTTTTCGGAGAAACCTATAGAAAGCAGGCCTTTATAAATGGGGGACTCGGTATTTTGCATAGAAATGCCTTAAATTCACCATATTATTGTATCTGATTTTCAGAATTGTGTCAATAGTTTTCGACAATTTCTTCTTTTCCTCAATTTTTGGCTTATTTGATAGTAAATTTGACTACTAAATTGACGATAGCTATTGACAACTCCTTAAAAATACGTTATCATAACCTTTCAAAAATAAAAACCGCTCTTTTCATTCGCAATCGGAGGAAGTAAATCTCTTAAAAGTATTTTTTGGGATAATGGGATCTGACCGAGCTCGGTGGGGTCATTAAATCCCCGAGACGTCGAGAGCTCCTGCGAGCCTAGGCCGAAAGGCAAGTGGAGCAAACTCTTGGAGACCACCATGACAACTCTACCTAGCACCGAGGAAATCAAGCGGGCCGAGGAATCTATGACAGACATCCAACTGCACCTTTCCCACTGGAGAGCTGTCAATGAAGAAATATGGAGACCCAACCCACAACCTGATCAACAAGAGAATCCCTTCAGCGGGGATTTCCTAGGTAACTCGAGGTTCGCGAAACAACGTGGCGAACAAACCTTCGAAATAGACCTCTGCGGAATCGAGCTGCCAGCAACTAAACTCGAGGCAGTGGCTCAGGCCCTGATTACCCACCCGGATGATGCGCTGGATAACACATCGTCGCCGATCAGACGCAAATTCCGTGAAGCTGTTGATGCAAAACTAAAAAGTGAGCTGATCCGCCAAATTAACGAAAAATACCCGGCAATAGTTGAGGCAGCTAAAACATACCAGCAGAATCATTTCCTGCTTTGGAAAATGTTTAGCTCCGACGGAAGAGGAAGCTCCTCAAAATCCGACCTCTATAACATCGAAGCGGCAAGGCATGCTTTTCAGGAGAACAGGGCCATAGCCGAGAAGTTCGGCTTTCAATGGTCCCATGTCTTCCTCGAGGATCTCCGCCTTCTTACCAAATTCTTTAAAGAGATAGGTGGCGAGGACTTCCTCCTAACCTAAACCTATTACAAAATCCCGTAAAAGGGTTGCGGTAAAATCCTTCCGCGTAAAAGCATGGGTACAGCAGGCAGATGCTCTCGGGTGTCTGCCTTCTTTTTTTACAAAAAATCCGCCGAAACGGCGGATAGTGTAAACAGCGGCTCTGAGTTTTATTACATCTCGCCTCGAACCCTGACCTTTTTCGTGCGGGAACGCGAGGCTTTCGGCAAAGTCAGCGTCAGTATCCCATCCTTGAGCTCGGCCGCGGCCTTGTCCACGTCGACTTCAACGGGCAGGGGGAGAGTCCTCGAAAAAGCTCCCCAGTAACACTCTTGGTAAAAATAGTCTTCGTCAGCCACCGACTCTTCCCGTCTGCGCTCCCCATGAATCGTGATACTGTCGCTCCCCAGAGTGATATCGAGGTCCTCCGGCTTCACTCCCGCGATCGTAGACTTCACGTAGATATTATCCTTGTCCTGAAAAACATCGACAGTCAGCTGTCCCTCTTCTTCTGTTTCTCCCCCTGACTCCGTTTCCAAATCTGCGTTTTGTTTCCCAATGAGTTTGTTTATCCAAGCTGTCATACCCGGTTGTAGAAGTTTGCTAGTTAAATTTTATTCTTCGTTTAAATTACAGTCACGTATTCATCATTTTACCCTTGGCAGAAGTATCCATCTTCGGCCGCTTTGCGGCCAAGCAAACTTTCACTACCGGGTCATATTTGCATATTAACACTCTTCCCTAGGGTGTCAATTACCGCCGCCGCGGCCGTCGCCGCCGCTTCGGGCCGGCTCAATTTCAGCGCTCCCGTCTTCAGCTCCTGACAAAATTTCCGGTCCTGTAAGATCCGTTCCACCCAGGATTTGAGCTCGTGAGTAGAACGAGCGACTGTGGCAGCGCCGAAACGCGTGAGGTACCGAGTATTGAGCTCTTCCATGGCCGGCAATGGATTGACCAAAACCATGGGTAACCCCCGCAAGAGACCCTGGGCGAGACTCAAACCTCCCGGCTTGGTGACAAGGAGCTTGGCAACAGCATAGAGCTTCGCAATAGCCGATGTTTCCAAGTTGCCGAAGACTTTGAAGCTCCCCCCTGTTGTTTTCTGCATCCTCTGCAAACTCTCTAGGAGCTCAGTGTTAAAACCGGCGACGACGACTAGTTCAATATCATACGAAGATCCCAGAAGTATTTCGATATCCGCCGACCTGATGCCCCACCCGCGACTCCCTCCCATCATCAAAACAATAGCGCGGCTCGGATGCAGTTTGAATTCACGCCTCACCACTGCATCGTTAAACTCCTCTTTGAACACAGGATGCACGGGAAGGCCTGTGAGCACGACTTGCAACTTCGCAAATCCCCGCGACACCACCTCATCAACCTGTTCGGGGGTCATCACCAAATATTTATCCACGCGCGGGTATACCCAATAGGGCTGAAAATGAAAATCGCTGAACGTGGTCACCAGCGGACCGCGGTACTCTCCGGTTTTTTTGAGGTAAGAAACCAGAGCGGTTGCGGATGGGTGGGTGGTGAGAATTAGATCCAGTTTACTGCGTTTAAAATAATCGCGAAATTTTTTTATTTTCAGCCCTGCGAGCGGCACGCGAAAGGGCAGGGACAATCGAAGAAATATCGGGTTAGTGTAAAAGAATCCCCAGACCCACGGTGCGTGATCGACGATGAATTTGTAGATTTTCGAACTCGTCTCGGTAAAAGGGCCGCGATACATCTCGAGGACATCGAGCATCTCTACTTCTACATCCGGATATGTTTTCAGAACTGCGGCGATATTCTCCGCCACGATTTTGTGGCCAAGGCCGATCGAGCCGAACATCACAAGAATTTTTCTCGCCCTGTTAGATTTATTTCCTGAAGAAAAATTGTTATTCAATTGCATAAATCGTCACAGAAGTTTAGCTCACGAGCTTCGAAACTAATCTAACAGGGTAAATTTTTTTCAAACTTCCTTTTCTTTCAGTTTACGATCAATTACTTTTTCAGGATCAAACGGCGTAACGAGCGGGTTCGCCTTGGATCCTGTTGCGATTGCAGAATTTCCGAAACCAGATCACCCTCCCAATATAGCCTGGTTATCTTCTTCACAAAATCAGAGTAGTCCAACTTTTGCAACTTTATCTTTTCTCCTGCTTCCGGCCTCGGCTTACCGACCGAATAGCAATCGCGTGCAACAAATACGTAAATATCCCAAAGGATCCGCCGGAAAGGATGATAAACATTGAAAAGCTGCCAGTCTTTCGATGCGAGCCCTGTCTCCTCTAGAAGCTCCCGTTTGGCCGCGTTCAGTGGCCGCTCCCCCTGCTCAATCCGACCGCCCAAAAGCCCAGCCGGGCGGTAATGATCCGGTTGTCTCTCCTTTGTCATCAAGATCTTGCCTTTCTGGGTGGCGATGATCTGGACGGAGTCTTGTCGCTTAACCAACTCATAAGTCTTGTATGACCCGTCAAACTCCCTTTGGGGCCACTCATAGACCTCGAATATTTTACCTTTATATACGCGCTTGGCTTTCTTTGGAATTTTCATTTTTTCACTATCTTCTCAAAACGATTCATCGCTGATTTTTTGAGGAGCCCAGGGTAATGTCATCCTTTATGTCTCATCGTCTTCAATATCGCTAAATTCTAAAAACTGTCCATATTCATCCAACTTCCCCGCAACCATTCTGGAAAAAACGAATTCGGTCGGCTTCGGTTTTTGGTTGGCTACCCAACTCCCGTCTTCCGGTCTAACAAGTCTGGCTAAGGTAATGTGTGGGAGGAAATGTTCCCCAGCAGAAAACGCGCCATATTTCAGAAGCTGCTCTCTCTGCTGTGAAGATAAATTTGGGTCTTCTAGAAGTTTTTCAAATTGCTCCAAAACGTGACCCTCGGTCAGCGGGCGTAATTTTTCGCTTAACGATAAATGCATCTGTCTAAGTTCCGGGGAAGGAGTGAGGTTCCACCATACATTACCGTTTGGTCGGACCATAAGATTTCTCGCCATCGGCAAATGAGGTAATTTCTTTTCTGTCAGAATATCTCGCGCGATTCTTTGCCCTTCACTAGCAGAAGCATCGGTCATACTGCCCTGAAACAGGCTGATGTGAGGCCGGTGTTCCCGGTCCAGATGAAAAACGGTTCTCACCCGACTATCTATCAAAGTGCTTAGACGTCTGGCCTCTTGTGCCGCTTCTCCTTCTACGGCAAAAGCTGTCCCCCAATCAAATCGCACAAATTCCTTATCTTCCTGCTGGCCTTCTCTGAACATATTCCCCACTTAAGCTCTGACCAAGTAAACTTCGGGTTGTCTCAAATCAAACTGTCTTGGCGGTGTCTGTTTGAAAATATCCGAACGGAACTGGCTGGGCTCGGCGGGCGGAATTCCCCCCACACCCCCCTTCCGCCCGCCTCGCCTTGAACCGGAGCGGAAAAGACGATTTCGAGTTTTTCTTTGGCGGCAAATTTTTCAATCTTCTTTTTCCGGTTGCCAAGCTTCATTTACTAAGATTTCCGCCGCTCTTATCGTTGTGTAAAAAGAATTTATCGTCAAATATACAAACAATAAAAAGATTGAGGAGGATATGTGGTTGTATACTCCGACATCTCTCATAACTAAAACTGATCCGATAATCATTGCAACGACAAAAGGATAACTTGCATATTTAACTAAATTAGACCAGATAGCAGTAACACTCCGAGCTTCTGGTTTAGTTTTGATTATCTCAATGGCGATTGTAATAAAAGCCGCAGTAAAAGCTCCGATGGAAAGTAATAGATAAATCATTTTAACTGCTATTAAAGTTAGAATTTCTTGGCTCCAAAGAGGAAACCAATCAGAAATATCAAGATTAAGCCACAAAGGGCTGATAATACAGAAAATAACAAGGAACCAAAATAGTGACTTTCTTACTTCTGTAAATAACTTATAAATTCTGAAAGTAAAAAACTCTGCTCCCCATAACTTTTTGATAAAATTTTTCATACTTCTTTTTCCTCCTCTTTTTCTACATAATCCTTCTCAAGGATATATGTCCAACTATCTCTCCAAAATTCTTTACGATCTTTCAAAAATCCCTCATTCATTTCCTTAACTTGTTTGTCGAAAAGCCACGCACCAATGCTCAAAGTAGTGCTAAAAGGGTTCCAAACTTGCCCAGGCAGGTCATAATAAGCTTTTTCTGCTTTTTCGATTTTTTCGCCATTAAAGATTACGATATTTGACTCAATCATTTTTTGATAATTTCTCATCGCATTATTTCTTCCAACAAGTGCCGCAGATGTCAAAACAATAATGTCCGTAAGCTCTTCGCTGGGCTTAAAGATCGCTTTGTCCTTTCCTGATTTGTTATGGGCTTCAACTTCCTCTTTCTCTTTTTTGAATAGTTCATCAAAATAATGCTCAACGCATTTTTGCCCCTCTTCAGATGTTTCCTTCATGCGGATAATTTCTTCTTCCGAAAATAGAGGGTTCAACGTTGAGCTACGTTTTTGTTTTCGTACTTTTTCAACTTCGGCGGGCTTTTGGTTTTGCGAGTAAAAAGCAACGAGCTGGGTGAGTTTATACCCTATGTAAACCAAAACCGCAATTGTGATAATTGAGTACATGTTCATAAAATTATTTTACTAACTATTCCATTGGAACGCCTAACGCCCTAGCAATCTTGGCGACCGTTTGGACGCTTGGCTTTTTTTGGAATTCTCATTCTTTTACCATTGTAAATTTTGGCGGAGGAGGTGGGATTCCCCGCCCCAGGCGGGTGCGCCTCCCGTTCAGGGTCTGAGGAACCCCTCAGGGTCTCGAACGACGGGCGCAGAACCCATAACACCGCGGTTTTTCTCGACCCCGCACCAAAATTTATTTTGATTCGGAAGGGGTGGGATTCGAACCCACGAGCCCTCAAAGAGGGCGCGGTTTTCGAGACCGCTCCGTTAGACCACTCCGGCACCCTTCCTTGATTTGGTGCGGGGCGAGCCGCTGCCTTTCCGCCCGAGGCGGATCAGCCTTGGGCTGAAAACCCCTGCCTGCCGATAGGCAGGACTTGGCTACTCCTCCTCGCGTGATTCGGAGCTGCGATTTCCGCAACCCCGCAACGGGGTTTTCTACAATCTTCACTCGCATCCCGCTTTCCCCAAAAACCCGTGCTCGGCCTTTGGCCTCCGCTCCTGATTTTCGGGGACCCCCTTGGCCCACTAT
>Ga0209542_10005093_pt1 | contig 26578 bp, 26 predicted proteins | sample RifCSPhighO2_01_FD_184028 | JGI IMG/M metagenome (GOLD analysis project Ga0209542, IMG submission 184028) | Soil microbial communities from Rifle, Colorado - Rifle CSP2_plank highO2_0.1 (SPAdes) (version 2) | ecosystem: Environmental > Terrestrial > Deep subsurface > Rock core/Sediment ...
GCGGTGACCGCATCGGACGGCAGCGGGACGAATATCCTCTCGACGCTCCAGGGCGTGAAAATTGTTTCGTCTGCCACGCAGAGGCCCGGCGCAGCAGTGGTCACGCCGCCGACGCAGATCACGCGGCCGCCCGTGCCTTCGGCAAAGTTGCCCGTTATGCCGGGGATCACCGTGACGCTCTACCCGAAGAGCGAGGCCTGGTACAACATCAGCGCTCCATTTTTTGTGAGCTGGGTCTTGCCGGCGGACGTGAGCGACGTGCTCGCCGTTGTGAACAAGACGCCGGAATTCACGTCCACGAAGTCGGAAGGCCTTTTCGAACGGGCGCAGTTTCCCGCGCTCGATGACGGCGCCTACTACGCGCACGTCCGTTTCAGGAACAACGTCGGATGGGGTCCGGTCGCGCATTACCGCATCGCCGTTGACACGGCCCCGCCTGCCGGCCTTGAGGTTTCCGTGATCGAAGGCACGCCCACCGACACGCCGAGTCCGCGTATCTCATTCCGCGCCGCGGACGCGCTCTCCGGCGTTGAACACTTTGAGGTTCGCGTGGGCGGCGCGGACCCGGTCATCACGAAGGATACGGTGGTGACGCTGCCGCTGCAGACCCCCGGGAGGAAGGCGGTGCTCGTGAAGGCGGTTGATGCGGCCGGGAACAGCGCAGAAAGCACTCTGGACCTTGAGATCCTTCCGATCGAAACGCCGGTCATCGCTTCGCTGCCTGATGACGTGTTCGTCGGAGAGGGAGGCCTTACCGTTGTGGGAACGTCCCTCCCGGGTGTCACCGTTCTTTTGACCGTGAAGGATCGCGAGGGCCGCGGCATCTACGACACGTCCGTAGCCGCCGATTCCATCGGCACGTGGTCTGCGGTGATCGATGTGCCGCTCAGGAAGCAGCGCTACTACGTGGAGGCGGTCGCGAGCGACGCGCGCGGAGCGATAAGTTTGCCTGCGCAGTCGGAAATTTTTACGGTGCACGAGCGGCCGCTCCTTACGCTCTTCGGGATCGACATCACGCAAACCTGGTTCTTCGTCGGGCTTATCGCGATCCTGCTCGGCGGTTTCGCGGCCGGCTGGGTTTCCTACCGCTTTTGGAAAGTTCAGGTCGGCCATCGCGTGGTCATCGCGCAACGGGACGTCGTGACGGTCGCGAACCTCGTCAAAAAGGACCTCGACAAGATGTTGGAGAGCTATGCCGACCGCACGATCACGGGCCGGGAGGTCTCCGAGATCGAGTTTCTCGTCAAGAAGGCAAAGGCGAACGTGGAAAAGATGGAGAAATATCTGGTCGAGAACATCGGCGACATTCCCAAGTGACCGGAAGGGCGCTATACTTTAACAAACACATATGCGCATAGTCATCGTTGAAGACGAGATCGCCCTCGTAAAAGTTCTGGGGGAGAAGTTCAAACGGGAAGGGTTCGACGTTTCGGTCGCCACGAACGGCGAAGACGCCGTGAGGGTGATCCGTTCCCAAGAACCGGACCTCGTGCTCCTGGACCTCATCCTTCCCAAAAAGGACGGCTTTGCGGTGCTCCAGGAAATGAAGGCGGATCCGGAACTCAAGCCCATTCCGGTTGTGGTGCTCTCAAATCTCGGCGAGGATGAAAATCTCAAGCGAGCGCTCAAGATGGGAGCGGTGGATTATCTGGTGAAGACCCAGCATCCGATCAACGAGGTCGTGGAGAAGGTGAGGGGTCACCTCATGAGCAGGTCGAAGTAAGGCGTGGAAGGTGATGGAGCGGTTCTACTGGGGAGCGGCCACATCAAGCCACCAGATCGAGGGCGGAAACAGCAACGATTGGACGGAGTGGGAGAAAACGCACGCCAAGCGCTTAGCGCTTGGCGCAAAGCGCACAACGTGGCCGGAGTTCATTCTTAAGAACTATCCAAGCCCGCTTGAGCCGGAGAATTACATTTCAGGGAAGGCCTGCGACCACTACAACCGCTTCCGCGAGGATTTCGATATCGCAAAGTCGCTCGGCCACAACGCGCACCGTTTTTCTTTGGAGTGGTCGCGCATAGAACCGGAGGAGGGCCGGTTCGACGAGAAGGAGATCGCGCACTACCGCGAGGTCATCGCGGCGCTCCGGGAGCGCGGCATGGAACCCTTCGTGACGCTCTGGCACTGGACCCTGCCGTTATGGCTTGCAAAAAAGGGCGGTGTCCTCAACAAAAAGTTTCCCGAGTATTTCGCCCGCTTTGTGCGACGCGTGGGCGATGAGTACAAATCCGAAGTTCGGTTTTGGATCACGCTCAACGAACCGCAAATTATAACTTCCTACGGTTATTTCAAGGATATTTGGCCGCCGCAGAAAAACAGCGTCATCGCCGGTATCCGCGCCATGCGTCAATTGGCAAAGGCGCACGCTCTGGCATATACAGCACTCCACGCAGGGTCACGAAACGCACAGGTAGGCATTGCTACAAGCAACAGTTTTCTTGAGCCGGCGAGGAATGGCCTGCTTGACCGCGCCGTGGTTGCCCTTAATCAATACTTGAGAAACCACGTTTTCCTCAACCGAATCCGCGACGTTCAAGATTTTATCGGTGTTAACTATTACTCTCACGACAGAGTGTCGTTCGCTTTTAGGCTCAAAAGCCATGGCGGCGCATTCGTGCAAAACAAAAATAAAAACGAGCGCGTAGATGACCGGGGCCACGAATGTTACCCATCAGGTATCTACCACGTGCTCAAAGACGCTGCGCGCTACAACGTGCCGCTTTATATAACCGAAAACGGACTTGCGGATGCGCGTGACATTCATCGTGCCGCGTTCATCGAAGAAACGCTGCGGTGGGTGGCGCAGGCCCGCCGCGAAGGGGTGGACGTGCGCGGCTACTTCCATTGGTCGCTTCTCGACAACTTTGAATGGGATAAGGGCTTTTGGCCGCGCTTCGGCCTTGTCGAGATCGACTATCGGACGCTGAAGCGGACCGCCCGGCCGAGCGCCTGGCGGTATAAGAAGCTTATTGAGGAGGAAATTTTATGAATTGGCTTCTCGTCGCTCTTCTTGGCCAACTTTTAAGCGCCGCGGCGACGCTCATCGACAAGATACTCTTGACGCGGAGCTCATTCCGGCCCGTCTCGTACGCGTTCTGGCTCGGGATATTGGGCGCGTTCGCCGTCTTTCTCGTTCCGTTCGGCTTCGAGATATTGTCGTTCCGCGCCTCCGCGTTCGCCGCGCTTTCGGGAGCAACCTTTATCTACGGCCTCTATTTCTTCTTTCTGGCGCTTCGGCGAGGCGAGTTCTCCGGGATGGTTCCCGCGCTGGGCGGCATTACGCCCGTGGCGGCGCTTCTTTCGAGCGCCGTGATCGCCGGTACATCGCTCGCCGGGCTGGAATGGGCAGGGTTCGCGTTCCTTGTTTTGGGAAGCGTCGCGCTTGCGCTCGCGGAACCGAAAGGTGCGCGGCTCTTCCTCGCCGCGGCGCTCCTCGCTGCAGGCGCGCTTCTCGGTCTCTCCTCGGTGCTCGCGAAGGAGGTGTTCGCGGAAACCGGTTTTATTTCCGGTCTCATATGGATCAAGGCGTGGGGGATCGCCGCGGCGCTCGGTTTTCTTTTCTCGCGCTCCGCGCGCGCGGAGATCTTCGGCGCGGTGCGCCGCCCTGAGGCGCGCGGCCTTTTCATCGGCGGCCGCCTCGCCGCGACGCTCGGTTCGTTCCTTCTTTACTTCGCGATATCGCTCGCTCATCCGGCGCTCGTTGAGGCCACGCAGGGCGCGCGCTATGCCTTCGTGTTCGCGGCCGCGTGGCTCCTCCTCGGCGAGAACTTCCGCGGGAAGATCCTGGCGCTCAAGATATTCGCTACGTTCCTGATAGCGCTTGGTCTCGGCTCTCTGGCGCTCGGCGAGTACGCGAAGTCGTTGCCTGCGGTACCCGCCGAGCGTCCCATCGTCTGGGGCGTGACGTTCTCGGAAAAATTCAGCCGGGAACTGGGACTTGATTGGCGCGCGAACTACCTCGCGATCCTCGACGAGCTCAAGCCGGCCCGGCTCCGCCTTATCGCGTATTGGGACGAGATCGAGCGGGAACCTGGCGCTCGCGACTTCGCCTCCCTCGACTGGCAGCTCGACGAGGCAGAACGGCGCGGCGTCCCGGTCATTCTGGCTCTTGGCCTCAAGATGCCGCGCTGGCCGGAATGCCACGCGCCGGACTGGGCCGAGGCGCTCCCGGAAGCCGAAGAGGAGAAGGCGCTTTCCGAGCACGTGCTGGAGGTCGTCCTGCGGTATCGCGACCGCGCCTCGATCATCATGTGGCAGGTGGAGAACGAGCCCTTTCTGATGTTCGGGGCGTGCAGGGCGCGGCTGCACGAGTTCTTTCACGGGGAACTGGCGCTCGTGCGCGCGCTCGACCCGGAACGCCCCGTTCTTCTTACGGACGGCGGCGAGCTGGGGCTCTGGACCCATGCCGCGCGGGACGGCGACGTCTTCGGCACCACGATGTATCGCAAGGTCTATCCGAAGGTCATCGGACCGCTTTTCGGCGTTATCGAATATCCGCTCGGTCCCGACTATTTTCGCGTGAAAGAGCGCTTTGTGCGCTGGTGGACGGGAAAAGGGGACCAGCGTTTCATCGTCATCGAACTCCAGGGCGAGCCGTGGTCGCCCGTCCATCTTCGCGACGTGCCGTTCGAGGATCAAATCGAGATGTTTAGCCCCGCCTACTTCGCTGATACAATTGAATATGCGAAGCGCGCCGGTTTTGAGGAGTACTATCTCTGGGGCGCGGAATGGTGGTGGTGGATGAAAGAGGTTAACGGCACGGATGAATATTGGAACTATGCCCGGCAATTGTATCGGCATTGATATCGGCGGGACAAAAATCCTCGGGGTGCTTTGGGCTCACGGGCGGATAACGCGCAAAAAAGAGGACCGCACCCGGAACGACCGCGGGAAGTTGGCGCAGCAGCTGCGAGAACTGGTGCGGTCGCTCGAGGGTCGGCGCCCGGTCGCACGCGTCGGGATCGGAGCTGCCGGAGTCGTGCACGGCACAAAGCTCGTGGCGAGCCCGAACATCCCTGCGGTAAAAAATTTTGACTTTCAGCAACTCTGGCCTTCTCGCAACCTGCGCGTCGATAATGACGCCCGATGTTTCGCGCGCGGAGAAGTCGTTTTCGGCGCCGGAAAAGGAGCGAAAAAAGTTTTTGCGCTGACCATCGGGACGGGCATCGGCCGCGCTTTCGCGCACGGAGGAAAAGTCGCAACGATACAACGACTCGAATATCCCGAAGCGTGGGAAAAGGCGTACCAGCGCGTCCGCGACAGCAAACGGTCGGCGATTCTCGCTGAATTTCTCGCCGAGAAACTCGTGCCGCTTCTTTCACGTTTCGATCCAGACGTCCTCATAATCGGGGGCGGTCTCGGAATTAAAAAGAACTTCTATGACCGTTTGGAAAAAGAGCTGAAAAACCGCGGCGTGAAAGGCGAGATTCGCAGGTCAAAACTAAAAAGCGCCGCCGCCCTGGGCGCGACGCTTCTCTTCCGTTCATGATCCTTTCTCCGCGCGATATCCAGCGTTCGTTTTGGGCTCTTTCTGCGGGTGAGACCCTCGAGCTTCTTGAAACGAACTATAAAGGTCTCGACGAGAGCGAGGTTGCGCGCCGCCGCGCGCTCTTCGGCCGGAACGCGTTCGAAGAGAAGCGGCGGCTCTCGCGGCTTGCGATCTTTCTTAGCCAGTTCAAGAGTCCGCTTATCCTGATCCTGGTCTTCGCCGGCGTCGTTACGGTCGTGCTCCGGGAACTCGGCAACGCGGTCGTGATCTTTGCCGCCGTCCTCGCGAACACCGTGCTCGGGTATTATCAGGAATATAAGGCGGAGAGCGCCATTTCGCTCCTCCAGTCCTACATTAAGCGGCGCGCGCGCGTGGTGCGGGGCGACAAGGAAATGGAGATAGAGGCGGACGGACTCGTGCCGGGCGACATCATCCGGCTTCTTCCGGGCGACCGCGTGCCGGCGGACGCGCGGTTCGTCTTTGTGAACGACCTCCAGGCAGACGAGTCGATCCTGACCGGTGAGTCCTTGCCGGTTCCAAAAACGACCGAGCCGACGAGTTTCCAGGCGGCGACCGCCGACCGCGCGGCGATGACGTTCTCCGGGACGCTCATCGTGCAGGGAATGGGGGACGCGGTCGTCACGGCGATCGGGGCGGAAACCGAGCTTGGCAAGATCGCGCGGCTGGTCGGAGGCGCGAAAGAAGAACCGACGCCGCTTCAGAAGGCGATCGGAAACTTCTCCTTCAAGGCGTCGCTCGCGCTCGGCGCCATGGTCGCGCTCCTCTTTTTTCTCGGCATCTGGTACGGCTACGGGATATTCGAGATGTTCCTCATCTCGGTCGCGGTCGCGGTATCCGCGGTTCCCGAAGCGCTGCCGATCGCGCTTACGGTCATTCTTGCGATCGGCGTGCAGCGCATCGCCAAACGGAAGGGCATTATCCGAAAGCTGGTCGCTACGGAAACGCTGGGGTCGACCACGCTCATTCTGACCGATAAGACCGGCACCCTTACCGAGGCGAAGATGGAGATCAGCGCAGTGATCCCATTCGGTCATGACGGGAGAGACGACGATCGGCAGCACGAGCTTCTGCGCATTGCGCTCCTGAACTCCGAAGCGGCGATCGAAAATCCCGATGACGCGCCTTCCGAGTGGCGCATCATCGGGAGGGCGCTTGAGGTCGCGCTGGTCAAAGGCGCCGCCCGTCTTGGGTTGCGCATGCCGGAAGTCGTGAGCAACGCCAAGGTGGTGGATCGTTTGCCGTTCAGTTCTCTTGCAAAGTACTCCGGAGCGCTTCTCCAAACCGACGGCCACCACCTTGTTACGCTCGTTGGCGCACCCGAGATCCTCCTCGCTTCTTCCGCGCTCACGCCAAGGACTCGGGCGGAAGCGGTCGCGACGGTGAACGAGCTTGCGTATGCGGGCGCCCGCGTCATAGGAATGGCGCGCAAAGAAATAAAGGGGGCCGCGCCTCCCGCCTCCTGGAAAAAGAAACCGGAGGGATTCGAGTTCGCGGGCCTCATCGCGTTCCGCGATCCGGTGCGGGCAACGGTGAAAGATGCGATCGCGCGCATTCACCAGGCCGGCGTGCGCACCGTGATCGTGACCGGCGACCACCAGGGGACCGCCGAAGCGGTTGCCAAAACGGTGGGATTTTCCCTCGGCGCGCGCTCGGTGCTTACGGGGCCCGATCTTGAGCTCATGGGAGAGGCGGAGTTCAGCCGCATCCTTCCCGATATTCAGGTGTTCGCGCGGGTCTCGCCGGAGCAAAAACTCCAGATCGCGAAGGCCTATAAGAACCGGGGCGAAACGGTGGCGATGACGGGAGACGGCGTGAACGACGCGCCAGCGCTCAAGGAAGCGAACATCGGTGTTGCCGTCGGTTCCGGAACGGACGTCGCGAAAAGCGTCGCGGACCTCGTCATTCTGGACGACAACTTCGAAACGATCGTGGCGGCTATCGAGGAAGGCAGAAAAATACTTGAGAATATACGGAAAGTACTCGTTTACCTGCTCTCGAACGCGCTGGATGCGCTTCTCCTTATCGGCGGCGCACTCCTTATGGGCGTACCGATTCCCTTGAACGCACTCCAGATACTTTGGGTTAACTTTTTCACCGACAGCTTTCCCGCTATCGCGCTTAGCTTCGAACATGGCGACGACGATGTTGGCACGAAGCCGAAACGCCTCCACAAGAACCTTTTTGATCCGGAAATGCGTTTCTTGGTTCTTGTAATCGGAACTCTCACCAGCTTCTTGCTTTTTGCGGCCTACGCGCTGCTTCTTCGGTTCAGCTCTGATCCCCTTATGGTGCGAACGTTCATCTTCGCCGCATTCGGGCTGTACTCGCTCTTTCTTATTTTCTCGGTGCGCAGTTTGCACAAGAGCATCTTCGAGTATAACTTCTTCTCGAACCCCTATCTTCTGGGCAGTGTTTTGGTTGGATTTGCGCTGATGGCCGCCGCGATCTACTGGCCGCCGCTTCAGAATATATTGGAAACGGTGCCCCTCGCCTGGCCGTGGGTTTTGGGTGTCATAGGAGTCGGGGTCCTGAACATCATCGCGATCGAACTCGGAAAGTTGTTCTACCGGAACCGAGAATAGCGAAGGTTTTGGGCCTTACGCCCGAGCCGCCGCGACGGCGACGACGCGGCGGGCGCCTGCGGCTGTAAGCGTTGTTACCGCCTCGCCCATGGTCGCGCCGGTGGTATAAACGTCGTCAACGAGGACGATGCTTTTGCCCCGCACATTCTCCGCCGCGAAGCTCCCGAGAACGTTCTTGAGACGTCCCTCTCTGCTCCCAACTTCGGTCTGCGGAGCGGTATGGCGCACTCTGCGAAGCAGAGCGGGCAGGAGCGGTAGGCGGAGCTCGTCCGCCACGGCCTTGGCGATCTCTTCCGCTTGGTTGTAGCCGCGCGTCCTTGCGCGCTGGGCGCCCAAGGGGATGGGCACGACAACCGCGCCGTCGAAGTATCCGTGCGGCGCGGCGAGTTCAAGGTGGCGCACGATGAGAGTCCCGAGCGGCAGGGCGGTGGAACGCACGCCTTTATATTTCAGGACGCGGACGAGTTCGCGCACGACAGGATCGTCATAGGAGGCGGCTGCGGTTGCGAGGAACGAGGGCCTATGGCAGCGCACGGCAGGATTGGGAATCCTTCCCGAACACACGGGACAGAAGAACGCGGAATGCACCGGGATCGAGTCGAGGCAGGTTCGGCACAAAACGGCGCGGTCTCGAGTTGTGTCGGCGCCGCAGGAACAACAGCGGCTGGGAAAGAGAACGTCGAGGAACATGACGAGCGCGCGCCGGAATAGCGAAGAGTTCATTGTCAATAATCTTACAATCTCGCAGGCATGCGAGCGAACCCCGCCCCGTGCTTCAGAGGAAGCTCTCGGAGGCATCCGGAGCTTGGCGAGCGCTCCTTGTGCCCTCCAGCACCGGGGTTCTTCGCTTCCAGCGAGCGAAGACCTCCTTCCTCTCGCCCCGACGGCAGAACCAAGCCCGTCGGGGCTCCGAGAATGCTGTCGAACACAAGGAGCGCTCTCCGGATGCCGAGAGGCAGCGGCTGATTTCCGCAGGAGAAATCAGACCGCGGTTCCGAGGAAGTATGGGGCGGGGTGAGTAAGGGTCGTCCCCATCTCAAACCGGCCGCTTCGCGATATACTAAAAACGAAGACATGTGGAATCCCTTCCGTTCGCTCTTTGGCGGGGTCTCATACCTGGGGGTGGATATCGGCACCACCTCCATTAAAGTTGTCGAGATCTCGCGGCGCGGCGGAAAACCGAGCTTGATCAATTACGGCGTTCTTGAGAGTTACGGGCATCTGGAACGTCCGAACAACGCCATCCAGACGAGCACCTTGAAGATGCTCGACAACGAGACCGTTCTGCTCCTCCAGATGCTTCTCGCGCAGCTCAAAGTTCGCTCGAAGAACGTAGTAGCGTCCCTTCCCGCATTTTCCGCGTTCGTGACGCTTCTGGAGTTTCCTTCGATGCCCGATGCCGAAATGGCGAAAGCGATGCAGTTCCAGGCGCGGCAGTACATCCCGCTGCCCATCTCCGAAGTTACGCTTGATTGGATCAAGGTGGGGGAACGGCACGATGACCAAGGAGTCGTGAAGCAACAGGTGCTCTTGATCTCGGTGCCGAACGACCAGATCGCGAAATACAAGAACATCTTTCGCGCCGCGGGCCTGAATCTGATCGCGCTCGAGATCGAGAGTTTGAGCGCGGCCCGCGTCCTTATGGCGGACGATCCCACCCCTACGGCCATCGTGGATATTGGCGCTCGTTCCACGAACATTGCCGTCGTGGACAAGGGCAATTTGAAGATGAACGCGCAGACGGACTTTGCCGGCGGTTCGCTCACCCAGGCCGTCGCGAGCGGCCTCAATATCTCGAACCGCCGCGCCGAGGAGCTTAAGAAGCGGCAGGGACTTCTGGGCACGGGCGGCGAGAGCGAATTATCCACAATCATGTTGCCCTTCGTGGATGCTATACTACAAGAGGTGCGGCGCGCGAAGTCAACCTATGAGCGCGAGTATCACGGCACGATAGAACGGATCATGACGACGGGCGGGGGCGCGAACCTTTTGGGTCTCGAGAAGTATGCCGAAGGCCAGCTGGGGGTGCCGGTGGTCAAGGGAGCATCCTTCGCGAAGATCGGGTACCCCTCGAGCCTCGAGCCCATTATCCCAACGATCGGCCCCGTGTTTACGGTAGCGCTCGGTTTAGGCGTCCGGCAGTTCGCGCAATAGAGAACAGATCTTTTCTTTTATTTTAATGGCACAGTATACAAAAGGCGTCACGGAGCAGTTCGGGGGCGAGAAAACGACCGTGGGCTGGTCGTGGCGCCTTCTTGTTTTCACCTCCGTTATTTTCGGCATCGCGCTTTTTTCGTACGTCGGTATGACGTTCGGCTACGCCCCGATCCTCGAGCGGCAGATCTCCGACCTTGACGCCAGGGCGAGGGACTTAAGCCAGCTCGTCTCCGCGGATGATCAGAAAAATCTTGCGAAGTTTTACTCCCAACTGGTGAATCTTAAGGCGCTTCTCTCGAATCACGTCCAGGGCTCGAAACTCGTCGCCCTCTTGGAGCGCAACACGAACCAGAACGTGTTTTACACGAAGGTGCTCTTCGCTTCCACCGACAGGCAGGCGGAACTCGAGGGCACGGCGCGAAATTACGCCGAGCTCGTGAAGCAGATGGAGGCGTATCGCCAGATGAAGGAGGTGGAGCGCTTCTTTCTGGTCGAGTCGCAGGTCATTGAGGGAGGCGGCGTTCGTTTCAAGGTAAAGCTCTTCCTCGCGCCCGATGCCATTAAAGCGAAGGCCTCATAGCGAACCATGCGCGCTTCAACAAAAAGGATAATGAGCATGCTGCTCGCGACCGCACTCGCCATTCTGTCGCTGGTGCTCTACAGCTCGTTCATCTCCGGCGAGTACGATACCATCCAACGGCTTCGGGGGGAGATCGTTTCGCGCACGCAGTTGGTGAACGACCAGGAAGCGGCCGTGAAACAGGTGCAGCAGCTCATCACCGAATTCCAGGGCGTGACCAAGCTTCAGGAGACGCTCAATCTTTCCCTGCCGGCCCGCGAGAACATGCCGCAGGCGCTCGGTCAGCTCCAGGGCATTGCGGCCGCGAACAACCTGACGCTCCAGTCCATGGGCGTGGAGATCCTGCCGTTCCGCGTGCCGCCGACCGGCGCGATCGGGGGATTAGCGAAGGGGCTCGGCACGCTGCGCATCAATTTCCGTCTCTTGGGGACGCATGAATCGTTTCGGGCGTTTGCGACGACGCTCGAGACCAACGTGCGGGTCTTCGACCTCTTTCGGGTCGATGTTACGCACGGCGGCCAGCCGAACCAGGACCTCTACGTGTACAACCTAAGCGTCGATACCTACTACCAGCAAAACTAACGACCATGGCCATTGTCATTGAAAAAAAAGAAAGCCGGGTTAATTGGTTCGCGCTCGCGACCGGCGCTGCGGTTTTGGGGATCATCGGCGCGGTGGTCTACTTCCTCTTCTTTGCGAACGCTCCGCTCATCGAAGTGGTGGTGCCCATTACGGCGAAGGAGATCAGCACGATCTCCCGGATAGACATCAATCCCGGGACGGTGCTGAACGATCCGATCTATAAATTGCTCAAACCCTACATCGCCGATCCGACACCGGGAACGCTCGGTCGCCCCAATCCGTTCATCAGTTTTTAAGAATGAATGACAAGCTCCTCCTCAAGACGCTCGTAAGCAGAGGCGTCATTCAGCAGGATGTTGCGGAGCGCGCGGAGCGGGATGCGCTCGTCACGCGAAAATCAGTCGAAGATATCCTCCATGAACGGCTCTTGGCCGATGACAAGGCGGTGGCCAAGATCAAGAGCGAGCTTTTGGGCGTGCCGACGGCCGCGCTCGACCTCGAGAAACTGACCGACGACCTCAAGGGCGTCATCACCGAGGAAACGGCCCGGAACTATCAGGTCGTTCCCATTTCCCGCACCAAGGACATGTTGGTAGTGGGGATGGTGCGTCCCGACGAGCCGAAAGCACAGGACGCGCTTCGCTTCATCGCCAAGAAACTCGGCGTGAATTTAGGCGTCTACCTCATCGACCGCGGCGACTACGATACCGCCATGCGCAAGTACTCTCCGTACAAAAGCGAGATCGAAGCCGCCCTTGGCGTCGTCACAAAAGGCGGCAAAGCCGCTTCGGCGGCGGGGAGAGCGATAGAGCTCGAAGAGGGAGTGGCGGTCGCCGAGGAGGCGCCGGTCATTAAGATCGTCGCATCGACGCTCAAGGAAGCGATCGAGGTGCGCGCGTCGGACATCCATATCGAGCCGACGCGTTCGCGTCTCCGGATACGGCTGCGCATCGACGGCGATCTGCAGGAGGTATCCTCTCTTCCTATTGAGCTTCACCAGCCGATCATCTCCCGCATCAAGGTGCTCTCCGATCTCAAGATCGATGAGCGGCGCGTACCGCAGGACGGCCGTTTCCGCGCGGTCGTCTTCGGACGCGACATCGACTTTCGCGTCTCCACCTTTCCGACCCCGGCGGGGGAGAAGGCGGCGATCCGCGTGCTCGACCCGACCGTGGGGCTGAAGGGTATGGAGAACCTCGGCCTTTCCGACTACAACCTCAAGATAATCCAGGAAGGGCTTGATAAGCCGTTCGGCATGATCCTCATCACCGGTCCTACGGGATCGGGCAAGACGACCACGCTCTATGCGCTTCTTGCGCGGCAGAACAAGGACGACGTGAACGTCATAAGCTTGGAGGACCCGGTCGAGTATTACATCGAGGGGATCAATCAGTCGCAGGTGCGCCCGGAGATCGGCTACGACTTCGCTTCGGGCCTCCGCCAGATCCTCCGGCAGGACCCCGACGTCATCATGGTGGGTGAGATCCGCGACAACGAGACGGCAGGCCTCGCGGTGCACGCGGCCTTGACCGGCCACATTGTGCTCTCCACGCTCCACACCAATAACGCGATCGGCGTCATCCCGCGCCTTATCGATATGAAGGTGGACTCATTCCTCCTGCCGCCATCCTTGAACCTCATGGCATCGCAACGGCTCATCTCCCGTCTGTGCCCGGATTGCAAGAAGCCCGAAGCGCCCGCCCCTTCCCTCGAGGCCATTCTTAAAAAGGAATACGAAAATCTTCCTGCCAACCTCAAGGAACGGATCAAGCAACCGCTCCAGATCTGGCACGCCCAGGGCTGCGCAACGTGCAAAGGGAAGGGGATCCTTGGCCGCATCGCGCTCTTCGAGGTGCTTCGCATGACGCCGGAACTTTCCGAGATCATCGCAACCGGTTTTACCGAAAAGAAGCTTGGGGAAGAGGCGCGGCGGCAGGGAATGATAACTCTTCGGCAGGACGGCATGGTGAAGGCGCTTTCGGGCGAGGTGCCGGTCGAGGAAGTTCTTCGGGAGACCGCAACCGAGATATGATAAAATAAGAACACCCCGTAATGGACGACTATAAGCAAAAACTTTCCGACCTGCTTCTCACGACGGCGCGACAGAACGCCTCGGACCTTCACATCGGGGTCGGCCGGAGGCCCACGCTCCGCATCGATGGCGTTCTCATCCCGCTCCAGAAAGAGCCGATCCTTACGCCCGAGATGACCGAAGGGTTGGTTACGGCGCTCCTCACGCCCCCGCAGAAGGAGCAGTTCCTCAAAGACCGGCAACTCGACCTCTCGTTCAGCTACGAGGACAAAGCGCGCTTTCGCGTGAACGTCTATTTCCAGCGTGGGTATATGGCGGCGGCGCTTCGTCTCATTCCGGCGCAGGTCAAAAGCATCGAGGAGCTGCGTTTGCCCCCTATCCTTCACGACTTCACCCGCCTCTCGCAGGGATTCGTTCTGGTCGTAGGGCCGGCAGGCCACGGCAAGTCAACGACCCTGGCCGCCATGCTTGACGAGGTCAACCACAAGCGCACCGACCACGTCATTACCATCGAGGACCCGATCGAATATCTCTTCGTGCAGGACAAGTGCATCATCTCCCAGCGCGAAGTGCACTCCGACACGCCCACGTTCCACCGCGCGCTTCGCACGCTGCTCCGTCAGGACCCCGACGTGGTGATGATCGGCGAGATGCGCGACCCCGAGTCCATCTCCACCGCCATGACGGCGGCCGAGACCGGCCACCTGGTGTTCTCGACCCTGCACACGAACTCGGCCACCCAGACGATCGACCGCATCATCGACTCCTTCCCGCCCGAGCAGCAGGGGCAGGTCACATCCCAACTCTCGGCGACCTTGGTGGCGATCGTTTCCGAGCGTCTCATCCCGCGCATCGACGGCGGCCGCGTGCCGGCATGCGAGATCATGATCGTGAACTCGGCGATCCGGAACCTCATCCGCGAGCGGAAGACCTATCAGATCGACCTCGTGATCGAGACAAGTTTGCAGGAAGGCATGATGACCCTGAACCGTTCCCTTTCGAACCGGGTCCGCGAGCGGGAGATCTCTCTCGAGAACGCGGAACTCTACTCGCTGAACCCGTCCGAATTGAGGATCCTTCTCGAAAGAAGCTGATGAAATTCGCGTACACGGCTCGAACGCAGGCAGGGGAGCTGCAAACCGGTTCCGTTGAGGCGGTGAACCGGGAAGCCGCGCTCAACATCTTGACGGGCCATCAGCTCTTTATCCTGACCCTGGAGTCGCTCGAGAGGCGGCGCTTTGCCGACACGATGTTCGGCTTCTTTAACCGCGTGCGGCTCGTTGACCTTGTCGTGTTCACCCGGCAGTTCGCGACGCTCTTGGAGGCAAAGATCCCCTTGAGCGACGCCCTAAAGACGCTCGCGCGCCAGACCAGGAACGTGATCCTCAAGGAGGCCGTGGGCGAGCTCTCGGCCGATATCGATGCCGGCTTGACGCTTTCCCAGGCGCTCGAAAAGCACGGCAAGATCTTCAGCGAGTTCTTCGTGAACATGGTGCGCTCCGCCGAGGTCACCGGCCGCATGGAGGAGGTGATGACCTTTCTTGCCGATTATCTTGAAAAGGAAGCGGTGCTGCTCTCGAAGGTGCGGAACGCTCTTATTTACCCGGTCATCGTCGTCGCGCTCTTTATCATTGTCGCCGGTCTTATGCTCACCACCGTGATCCCGCAGGTAAAGCCAATTTTTGAAGAGGCGGGCGTCCAGCTGCCCTTCTTCACCAAGATACTTCTCTTAAGCGGCGATTTTCTTTTGAACTGGTGGTGGGCGCTCATCATGGCGGTTGCGGTCCTCTTCTTCCTTGTGCTCGATTATCTCGAAACCGAAGAAGGTAAGGCGGTGTTCGACCAATTCCGCGTGGAGGTGCCCGTCATCGGCAACCTCTTCCGGAAGCTCTATGTGGCGCGATTCGCGGAGGCATTGAGCGTGCTCTTGAAGGGCGGCGTACCGGTCGCGCAGGCGATCGAGATCGCCGGCCATACGATCGGCAACTACGTCTATCAGGACCTGCTCCACGAGGCGGCCGAGGGCGTCCGCCGGGGCGAATTGCTGTCCCAAATTTTCGAGAAGAGCCAGGTCTACTTTCCGCCGCTGGTCGCTCAGATGATCGCGATAGGCGAGACCACGGGCCGGCTCGATGACATGCTCTCCCGTATCTCGCGTTTCTACTCGCGCGAAGTGGACAATATCGTCGGCAATCTCGTCGAACTCATCCAACCGGCGCTTATGGTCTCGATCGGCGTCCTGGTGGGCCTGCTCTTCGCCTCCATCCTTCTGCCGCTCTACGATTTGGCGCAGGCGTTCTGATCTCTGCTATAATTTCCTCATACTCATCAAGGTCGCAATGCAATCCAACTTATCTGCTATGCAAAAAGGTTTTACCCTCATCGAGATCCTTATCGTGGTCGCGATTATCGGGCTGCTTTCCTCGATCATTTTGGTCGGTTTGGGAAGCTTCAACGTGCGGGCGCGCGACGCGAGCCGCATCACCGAACTTCGCCAGACGGAGAACGGCATGGCGCTCTACTACAACAAGAACCAGCGCTATCCCGACGTCGTGGGCGACAGCTGGACGAGCTTGACGGACGCGCTCGTCGGCGGCGGCATCGGCGTGACGAAAGTGCCGAACGATCCGTCGGCTGGTCGGACGTATCGCTACGGCGTGTCCGGAGACGGCCAGAGTTACGTATTGGCGGCAACGCTGGAGGACACGGGCAACCGCGAGCTTCTGAAGGATGTCGACGGCACCGTCTTCAGCGTCGCGTGCGACGACCCGATCTATTGCACGCAGTTCTAACGGCAGCCGCGGGCGGCTATGACGATGACGACGCCTCTCTTCTACGGTTTTATTTTCGTTCTTGGCCTCGCCATCGGCAGCTTTTTGAACGTGCTCGGCCTTCGCTATCGCCCCAACCGTTTTTTGCTTGCATCTCCCGTATGGAGCGGCAGGTCGCGCTGTCCGCACTGCGGCAAAACCCTGGCCTGGTATGAGCTCATTCCGGTCGTCAGCTTCATCTATCTGCGGGGCGCGTGCCATACCTGCGTGCATCCCTTGAGCGTGCAATACCCCGCAGTCGAACTTGCGGCTGGCGCAACACTGGTTGCGGTGCCCTTCTATCTCGCATCGCTCTACGATGCGCCGCTCTTCGCAGCGAACGGCGGCATGCTCGCGTGGTTCTATTTTTTGAGCGTCGTCTGGGTGCTCGCGATCCTGGCGCTCATCCTCATGTCCATCATCGACTATCGCCAGCGCATCATTCCCGATGAGATCGTGGCCGTTATCGCGGCGCTCGGCGTGGTCAAGATCGCCGTGCTCGCCTCCTACGATCAGGTCTTTTTGATCCAGCAGTCGTTCCTTCAGAACTACGCCCTGCTTGGCCAGTTTTGGAACGGCATGGTCCTGAACCACGTTCTCGGCGCGGTTGGCGCGCTTCTGATCCTCGGCTCCATCGTTCTCATCACCAGGGGCAAGGGCATGGGGATGGGCGACGTGAAGCTCGGCGGCGCGCTCGGACTGCTCTTCGGCTGGCCGGATATCTTTATGGTCATCGTCTTCGCATTCCTTGCGGGAACTCTCGTTACGCTGCCTCAGCTCCTTTGGAAGACCAAACGGCTAAACGATGCGGTGCCGTTCGGACCGTTCCTGGCCGTGGGCGCGCTCGCTACCTTTTTCTTCGGTTACACGATCATCCGGTCCTATTTTTCACTCTTCGGCATATGAGAAAGGGTTTCACCTTGATAGAACTTTTGACGGTGATCGCGGTCTTGACCGTTCTTTCCGCTATCCTGATCCAGTACAGCCGTACCGGCGAGCGGCAGCTCATCCTCTTTCGCGAGCAGGCCAAATTGATCGCCGCGCTTTCCCAGTCCAAGTCGCTCGCGCTCTCGACCTTCAACCGGCCCGAGGTGCCGTGCGGATACGGGATGCATTTTGTCGCGCCGCGCACGTACATCTTGTTCAGCGATCTTTCCCCGAACTGCGCGACGTCGGACCGCGTCTATTCCGGCACTGACGAGGATGTCACGGTGTTCGATCTCGATCCGAACATCCAATTCGTCGATCTTTCCGTGAGCGACATTTTGTTCATCCCGCCCGATCCGCGGATCGTGATGACGCCGGCGCAGACCGAGGCGGACATCACGATCGAGACCATTGACGGGACCGCCTCGATGATGGTGCGGGTCAACAGCGCGGGACAAATAACGACGCAATGAGAAAGCACACGGCACAGCGCGCAGCGAACAACAGCCGAGGCGGCCAACTGCTTATCGAGGCGATGATCGCGATAAGCATCATCACGGTGGGCATTGTGGGGGTGCTCGCGCTGCTTTCGCGATCGCTTACGCTGAATCGCGTGGTCGCAGATCAATATACGGCGACCTATTTGGCGGCGGAGGGGATCGAGGTGGTCAAAAATATCATCGATGCCAACATCGTGAATGTCCGGCCCTGGAACCAGGGGCTTACGGACGGGGCGTATGAAGTTGATTTTCAAAGCGTTGCGCTTACGCCGGACCAGGGACGGCAGGTTCAGTTCGACGCCGCAACGGGCCGGTTCGGCTACCAGGGCGGCGCCCCGACCAACTATCGCCGGCGGATCCAGATCGCGCTCGTTTCCGCGGACGAAGTGCGCGTGAACTCCGTGGTGGACTGGACCACGCACGGCGGCGGCACGTTTTCCCTGGATACCGAGGACCATTTCTTTAACTGGCGGCCATGAAATCGCACATCGCACACCGCGGATCGCGGAAGGGCTTCACGATGATCGAACTCATCGTGGCCATGGGCATCTTTTTGATCCTCATAGCCGCGGCCACGAGCGGATTCGTTCAGGCGCTTCGCACGCAACGCGCCATCGTGGCCTTGATGGCCGCGAACGACAACGCGAGCTCGGTGCTCGAGCAGATGGCGCGCGAGATCCGCGTCGGCTACAATTTTCAGACGAACACGTCCGAGGACGAACTGACCTTCGTGAACGCCTACAACGAGATCGTAACCTATCGCCTCGATAACCAGACGATAGAACGCGGCACGGGAGGCATGGGCGGGACCACGTTCGCCCCGCTTACCCCCGAGATCGTTCGGATCGACGGCATGAAGTTCCGCCTGCAAGGCGCGCAGTCGGGTGACCGCGAGGCGCCCCGCGTGACCATCAATCTTATGGTCGGCGCGCGCGGCAAGGGCGTGGAGAACATCGTGGTGAACATCCAGACCACCGTGAGCGCGCGACTCATCGATTCCTGATCCATGAACCACTCTCTGCGCTCACGCGAAGGCCTCGCCTCGCATCCGCTTCGGCGGAGCGGGCAGGTGATGCTTCTTTCCATGCTTGTTTTGGGCGGCATTCTTTTGGGCGCCTCGACGCTCGCGGGTCTTCTCATGCTCTATCAGATCCGGCAGACCTCGAACGCGAGTCTGTCCGCGCAGGCGATCTTCGCGGCCGATACCGGCATCGAATGGGGACTCTATTGCGTGGTGAAGATCAAGCCGCTGGACTGCGCCTCCGTGCCGAAACCGGTCATGACGAACGGCACCTCGTTCGACGTGGCGTTCAGCCCGGCGACCAGCACGCCCCAGGACGGCTACGAATCCATGAGGTCCGTCGCGGCGTCCGCGAGAACCTCCCGCGCCTTTCAGCTGTTCTTCGAGGGCGCGACGAGCACGCTGCCGTAACGTCCTCCACTTGGCGAGCGCTCCGTGTGTCCTCCAGCACCGGGGTTCTTCGCCTTGAGCGAGCGAAGACCTCCTTCCTCTCGCCCCGACGGCAGAACCAAGCCCGTCGGGGCTCCGAGAATGCTGTCGAACACACGGAGCGCTCGCCGGATGCCGAGAGGCCGGCGAGGTGCTTCGCTGGCGTGTATATGCGATAATTTTTCTGCACGGATATGGATAGAAAAGCCGCCAAGAAGCGCATAGGAAAGCTCAAAAAGCTCATCAACCGTTACCGGTACGCGCGGCTGGTGCTGAACAGGGAGGAGATCTCTCCCGAAGCGGAGGACGCCCTGAAGAAGGAGCTCTTCGATCTTGAACAGCAGTTCCCGGAACTCGTCGCGCCCGACTCGCCCACGCAGCGGGTGGGGGGAAAGCCCCTGAAGCAGTTCGTTAAGGTCCGCCACGAGCAGCCGATGCTCTCGTTCAACGACGCGTTCGGGGAAGAGGACATGCGGGCGTGGCTTCTGCGTCTCGAAAACTATCTCGGCCGCTCTGCGCGCGCGAACACGGAAGGTTCTTTTTACTGCGAACTCAAGATCGACGGCCTGGCTATCGAGCTGGTCTACGAGAACGGCATTCTGGTGCGGGGTTCGACCCGGGGCGACGGACATGTGGGCGAGGATGTGACGCAAAACCTCAAAACCATCGAGGCGATCCCGCTCACGCTCCACGGCATCGCGAAACGAGCCGTGCCAAAGCGGCTCGTGGTTCGCGGCGAGGTGTTCATGAACAAAAAGGACTTCGAGCGGCTGAACCGCGAGCAGGAGAAGAAAGGCCTTGCCCGCTATGCGAACCCCCGGAACGTCGCCGCCGGCTCGGTGCGCCAGCTTGACCCCGCGGTGATCGCGGCCCGCCGCCTTGATTCCTTCCAGTATGACCTCGTGACCGACCTCGGCCAGAGGACACACGAGGAAACGCACCGCATCCTCCATGAGCTCGGTTTCCGCACCAATCCGCACAACCGAGCGGTCAAAGGCCTCGAGGGCGTCTTCGAGTTCCACGCCTCTTCGATCAGGAACCGGGAAAAACTTTCCTATGAGATCGACGGCATCGTGGTCATCGTGAACCGGAACGCGGATTTTGCGGCGGGCGGCGTCATCGGCAAGGCCCCGCGCGGAGCGATCGCCTACAAGTTTTCCCCCAAAGAAGCGACCACGCAGATCCTTGATATCAGAGTGCAGGTCGGGAGGACGGGGGCGCTTACGCCGGTTGCGGTCATGAAGCCGGTCTCGGTCGGCGGCGTGACCATCACGCATGCGACGCTCCATAACGAGGACGAGATCAAGCGGCTGGGGCTCACGATCGGGGACACGGTCGTCGTCTCTCGGGCCGGAGACGTGATCCCGCAGATCACCAAGGTGCTTACGGAACTTCGCACCGGCAGGGAAAAAATGTTCGCGATGCCGAAGCGTTGCCCCGTGGACGGCTCAAGAGTCGTGAAGGAAGGCGCCATTGCGCGCTGTTCGAATCCGCGCTGCGGCGCCCGGAACCGCGAACTGCTCTACCACTTCGTTTCCCGGGCGGCGTTCGACATCAGGGGACTGGGCCCCAAGATCATTGACCGCTTTCTGGATGAGGGACTCATGACCGACGCGCCGGACATCTTCGCGCTCCCGGCGGGGGATATTGCGGCACTCGAGCGTTTCGGAGAAAAGTCAGCCGAGAACCTCGTTCGCGAGATCGGGGGAAAGAAGAACATCACGCTCCCGCGTTTTCTCTATGCCCTGGGCATTCTCCACGTCGGCGAAGAGACGGCGCGGGTGCTCGCCCGGGCGATCGAGAAAGCACGGCGGGCGCATGCGCCGCTCGATGTTCTCGCGTGGGGTGAGAAACTGAACGCAGCCGACCTTGAGACGCTGCCCGATGTCGGTCCCGTGGTCTCGCGGAGCATCACAGGGTATTTCAAGGAGCGGCGCAACCGGGATCTTTTAAAAAAATTCGACCGCGCAGGCATAACATTCATTTCCTCGGCGCACGAAGGCAAAAAACTTGCGGGGAAGATCTTCGTCTTCACGGGAGGCCTTTCTTCGTTGGAACGCGAAGAAGCGAAGGAGCGCGTACGCGCCCATGGCGGCGAGGTTTCGGAGTCGGTGAGCAAAAAAAACTCCTATGTGGTGGCGGGAGGCGAGCCGGGCTCAAAGCTTGAGCAGGCGAAAAAACTCGACGTCCCGATAATTGACGAAGAGGAGTTCTTGAAGTTAATTAAGTAAGGCCATGCCTTCTCCGATAACAAAAAAGACACTCGAATATCTTGCCGCTCTCGCGCGTCTCAAGCTCGACGGGCGCTCGGAGGAAAAGCTCCTTGCCGATCTGGAGCGCATCCTCGGTTATTTTGCCGAACTCAAAGAAGTTCCGACCGAGGGGGTCGCGCCCATGACCGGCGGCACGAAGCTCGTGAGCGCAACGCGCATCGACGGCGAGCTTTTGGATGATGACCTGGGGAAGGGCGCGGAGGCGTTCCCCGAAGGCAAAGACGGCTTTCTTAAAACCCCGAAAGTTTTTTGATGCATCTTCACGATCTTACGATCAGTACGATACGAGAGGGGCTTCTCGGGAAGAAATTCTCCGCGCTTGAACTCGCGCAAGCCCATTTTAAGTTCATTCGGGAGAAGGACCGTTCGATCGGGGCCTTCCTTTCTTTGAACGAGGAGGAGGCGCTTCGCGCCGCCGAAGAGACGGATCTCGCGATAGCCAAAGACGAACCGGTGCCGCCTCTCTCCGGCGTTCCCGTGGCGCTCAAGGACAACATGCTTATGGAGGGCGGGATCACGACCGCGGGTTCTCGTATCCTTGAAACGTACCGCGGCGCGTATGACGCAACGGTCGTGCGGAAACTTCGCGATGCGAAAGCGGTTATCATCGGCAAGACGAACCTCGACGAATTCGCGATGGGCTCCTCGACCGAGAGTTCCGCATTCCAGCGAACGGTCAATCCGCACGACCCGGAGCGCGTTCCGGGAGGTTCTTCCGGTGGTTCTGCGGCCGCCGTGGCGGCCCACATGGCCGTCGTGGCGCTCGGGTCGGACACGGGCGGCTCCATCCGCCAGCCGGCCTCCTTATGCGGCGTGGTGGGCATGAAGCCGACCTATGGCAGCGTGTCCCGCTACGGCCTCATCGCGATGTCTTCGAGCTTGGACCAGATAGGGCCGTTCGCAAAGACGGTTGAGGACGCCGCCCTGCTCTATGACGCGATCAAGGGGTACGATCCGCATGACGCGACAAGCCTGCCTGCCGGCAGGCAGGCGTCGCAGGCGGAACCGTCGTTCGAAGAACTGCGGAAGCTCACGATCGGCCTGCCGGAGGAGTATTTCGCCGGCGGTCTGGAACCTGAAACGGAAGCGGCAGTCGCCGCAGCAATCGAGAGATTCAAGGGGCTTGGCGTAGCGATGAAGAAGATATCCCTGCCTCACACGAACTATGCGCTCTCCTGCTACTACATCATCATGCCGGCGGAGGTGAGCGCGAACCTGGCCCGCTTCGACGGCATCCGCTACGGAACGCGCCCCTCGAAGGCGGAGAATCTTCTCGATATCTATACGAAGGCGCGCGGCGATGGGTTCGGGCTGGAGGTCCAGCGTCGCATCATTTTGGGAACCTTCGTGCTTTCCTCCGGCTACTACGATGCGTACTATGCCAAAGCTCAAAAAGTGCGGACGCTCATCGCGCGGGATTTTGAGAACGCCTGGAAGGAGGTGGATGTCATCCTCACGCCCGTTTCGCCGACCCGCGCGTTCAAGTTCGGAGAAAAGACGGACGATCCCCTGAAGATGTATCTTTCGGACATTTTCACGATACCCGTGAACCTGGCCGGCCTTCCCGGCATCTCCATCCCCGCCGACCGTTCCCTGCCGCTTCCGGTCGGTTTCCAGCTCATCGGGCGGCCGTTCCGCGAAGCCGACATTCTGGGTCTCGGGAAACTTTACGAACGTCTATGAATATCGAATGGGTAGTCGAATATCTTTTCTCGGCGCGGGAGTTTCTGGGAGAACTTTTTGTCGCCAATCTTGGCGCATTACAGCTCGTCTCCCTGCTAATTTCGGCTGCCCTCTTTGCCGGGATCGTCTATCTCATCGCCAAGCTGAATCTGGTCGGGATGGGCATGGAAAAGCTTTCGGAGGTCATTGCCAAGAAGGATCTTTCGCGGAGGAGGTCCGTGAGGGCCTGGCAGCGCGTGGAGCAACGGATACTCATGGATGACGAAGCCCAGGTAAAGCTCGCGGTCATCGAGGCGGACAAGATCCTCGACGAGATCCTCAAGATGGCCGGATTGCGGGGAGAGGCGATGGCGGATCGCCTGAAGAAACTTACGCCGGCACAGCTCTCGAACATCGAGAACGTCTGGCAGGTGCACAAGATCCGCAACCGCATCGTCCATGAACCGGATTACCATCTCGCGCATGCCGATGCCGCATACGCAATCGATATCTACCGCGTTGCGCTGAAGGAGCTCGGGTTGATTGACTAGCTCCATGTGCCGTGTTATACTAAAAGCACTATGACAGAAAGGATTCCAGCATCAAGTGGGCCCGAAGAGCAGCTTCCCTCCGTGCTCGAGGCGGGGTTAAAGCGCAGAGGTATTGAACTTCCGAAACAGGAAGAGCCCCAGGCCCTTAAAACTCAAGAGGGGAACGAGCTTAAAACTAGCCGCGAAATTGCGCATGAACGAGCGGAGAAAATTGCTGCCACCGAAAAGACCGAAGCAGAGACAACCCATTTTTTTCTCAGGCGAAAGGGCATACCGGACGAGCCGCGCGCCGATGCGGGAGGAGCACCCGAGGCGCCGGAGGCGCGACCGAGCATAGAGGTTCTTAAAGAGCAGCTTGACGCCGCACGCGACGAGTTTTTGAAGACCGAGAAAGAGTACGGGGATGGCACGCGGGCGTCGGACGAGCTCGCGGACCGTTATTATGATGCGCGCGACGCCTATGAACGCGCCCGCGCCGAGTATGTTGCCGAGGACGTCTTGAAGTACGTTCGTGAGGAGACGGAGATTTTGGAGCAGCGCGTCGATGCGGGGGAGGCAAAGGGCGTGTTTGAGAAGCTCCACGGCGCATGGGGATGGCTGTCGGAAAAGAACATGGGCAAGGTCTGGGACCCCGAGAGCCGCATTCTGAAGATTGGGGCGCGGATGGTGAACCTTCGTACGGCCATCTCGGGCGCGCTCATCGGGGCGGCTTGGATGATCCCGGGTGCGGGGGTGGGCGTCTTGGCCGCGCGGCAGGCGCTGGCTGGCGCTGGTATGACGTTTATGGCATACGATCTTCAGAGAAAGTATGCGGAGGTGAAGGCGGCCGACGTTTCAAAACTGGATAAGCTGGCGCCGCAGGAAGTGGCGGAGAAATTTCATGCGCTTGCCGCGCTTGCCAAACTCAAGGGTTCCTGGCAGGGACTGGAGGGTGCGCGCGAAAAGCTTCGCGAGCGCTACGAGCGTGATATGGCCATCGCCGTGGCATGGGGCATGGATCTCCAGGGGTACACGTGGGAATTGGCGGACAAGGAACAGAAGAAGGAAGGCGCCAGAAAGTGGCGGGCGGTGGGCGCCGGAGTCCTGGGTGGTTTGGGGCTGGCGGGACTTCGCCATTTCGCGTTCGGCGCGGATGTGGCGGCTGGCGTAAAGGCGCCCGCACCCGGATTGCCGCCGGTGCACGAAGGGATGACGCCCTTGCCCAGCGAAGATGTGCCGAAGATCACCGCAGCCATAAGCGCGAGCGAGGCGATAAAGAACGCCACGGAATTCTCCGTGCCGTTCCAGCCCGGCGAGTCGCCCCTGCATGAAGCGCGCAAGGCGCTTGCCCTGTATCTCTCGGAAGACGAATCGCAGGCGTTTAGGGCGCTTTCTCCTGCCGAAAAGTTGTGGGCCGAGGAGCGGCTCTGGAAGCTCACCCAGGAACAACTGAAGGCCGCGGGCGCCCTGAAGGACGTGTGGCAACCCGGCGACCAGATCGCTTTCAAGAAGGAGGCGGTTCAACAGGCACTCTCCGAGCTTCAGCAGAAATTCGATTCTCCCGAAAAACTCAAGGCGCTTGCGGAGAACCTCAGGGACCACGTCGGGAAGGTGGACTGGAAGCGCTACGCGGTTGCGGCCGGCCATGGCGCATGGGAGGGCGATACGGGCGTGAGATTCCGCGTCAGCACGGCCGATATTCTCCGTGAGCCGAAGGCGAACGAACGGATGCTCGATGCCTTGCTCGAAGAAGCGCGCCGCTATCCGGGCATCACGGTCCCGGGCGAAGAAGCGGGGACGCTCCTCGGAACTCCGGGAGGCGCCGGCACTCCTCATTTCGAATACTCGTTCGAGGACGGAACGGTCGTATCGGCCGAAGAGGCGGCGCGGCTCGAGTTGGTAAGGGACAAACTTGCCGAAGCGGTCTCCGGGCTTGATGCCGGGGAGTACAACGCTATCCGTACGATGCGGGTTTCGGACATCCTCAAGAAGTCGTTCTGGCAGCTTACCGACGAGACGCGATGGCCTGAAGGTACGCGGCAGACGCACGTGGATATCATGAACCGCCTGCACCTCAAAGACCGCATCAAGGCGGCGTTCGAAGCCCTGCCGGAGCAATCGCGCGCCGACGTGGGCGGTCTCGACGTGCATGATTTCATCCGAACCTATCTCCTTAAAGGCGGCACTAAGGTATAATCATCACCATGGACAAAGAACTGATACGCAAGGCGCTCGGCGCGAACATCGTCGAAGAGCTGGGTCTCGGCATCTTGCCCGAGGAGCAGAAGATCAATATGCTTGCCGCGGTGACCGAACTCATCGGCGTGCGGCTTATGGCGCGCGTGCACGAGGCCCTGCCGGAAGGGGACCGCGAGGCGTTCGTAAAGAGCGTCGAGGGCGGTTCGCCGGAGACGCTTTTTCCGTGGCTCAAGGAGCGGGGCGTGGATTTTGACCAGCTCCTGCTCGAAGAGATCGCGAAAGCGAAAGAGGACCTGAAGAAGCGGGCGCAGGCGGTCAAATAAGAAAAAGGAGCGGCCATGGCCGCTCCTTTTTCTTATTCCTGCGCAGCCGACCGGATTTGAACCGGCGATCTCCTCCGTGACAGGGAGGCGTGTTAACCGGGCTACACCACGGCTGCAACGACGAGTGAATGTTAGCGGGTTTTCCGCCGCTTCGCAACTTTACGGGGTTTCTTGCCATGCTCTGCCAGGTGTTTAAAGTATTCCACCTGACGCAGGCGCCGTTCGGCTTCTTCTTTGGTATCGTACGAGCCGAAACGACGGCCAGTGGTCTCGGAAAGCACGACGTACTTGCCTTTGATCTTCCTGATCATAAACTCCTCACTATCATTTTAAATCTCCTGCCGCGGTCCTTGTAGTTCTTGAACATATCAAAACTTGCCGCTCCCGGCGAGAAGATTACGGCAGAACGCTGTGACGAGAAGAGCCGCGCCGCGCGATACGCGCTCGCCCCGGCTTCC
>Ga0209542_10005095_pt1 | contig 26577 bp, 27 predicted proteins | sample RifCSPhighO2_01_FD_184028 | JGI IMG/M metagenome (GOLD analysis project Ga0209542, IMG submission 184028) | Soil microbial communities from Rifle, Colorado - Rifle CSP2_plank highO2_0.1 (SPAdes) (version 2) | ecosystem: Environmental > Terrestrial > Deep subsurface > Rock core/Sediment ...
CGCACTGCGCATTGTTTATACACTGCAGTAAATCATGCCTGCAATAGCTTTGTGGTGTTGAAGGATTTACGCATATATCAGTTGTTTGAGCATTATTATCATTGCAGTCTGTATTTGTGAAGCAGATAATAGTGTTATGGAAACACTGGTTATTTACACACTGATCTTGAGTTGACTGATTATTATCGTTACAATCTAAATCATTATTGCACTCAATTGTCTGATTCACGCAAACCAGCTCACAAGTATTATTTCCTAAATTTTCATAAAGCTGGATTATTCCATTATAATTGTCAACAAAAAAATACTGGCCATTTGTTATCTGAGCCATGTCTTTCAGCACTTGCTCATTAACCTCGCTTCTTCTTCCAAATCCAACTGTTACAATCATTACATTCTTGCTCTTTGCATAATTTGCAGCGCTGATTGAAGATTCAATATCAGTAGGATCTGTGAATGTTCCTGTTGTATCTAAGGAATTGGCAACAGTTGGCGCTCCATCAGATAAGAATATTATTACATTGGGAGCTCCAGATCTTCCTTGACTTACTAATTTATCAACAGCTTTTATTATTGATTCGTTATAGTTAGTATCTGCATTTCCATTTGCATAAAGCTGTAATACTCCGGCATTTATTGTATTAAAATTATTTGTCAGGCTTACTTCACTAACAGCATCTGTTGAGAAAGTGCTTAACCCTATTTTTGTTGCGCTGTTTTTGTTCAAGGCAGCTTCAGCAAGTTTTGAAGCAGCATCTCTTGCGCTTTTTATCTTTGTAATTCTCTGGAATATGCTGTCAGCAGGCGGATCTAAATACCTGTTCATGCTTCCGCTTCGATCAAACACTAGCTCAAAATCAACAGCGCCTCCAGAACATATTTCAGTGCATATCTGTCCTTCTAATAAGCATGTTGAAGAACACCCGTCTCCATTAGCTGTATTTCCATCATCACATTGTTCGCCAGATTCTTTAACTCCATTTCCACATACTGGCGGTATAGGATTATGTATGCATTGAGATTGCGGAGTTCCTGGAGATAAGCAAATATCCTGGGTGTAAGGATTGTTATCATTGCAGTCATTATTATCATCACATTCAATATTCGGAGGCAAACAAGCTCCATTTACACAACCATACTGACAATTTTGCAATGTAATATTTGCAAATTGTACACTGCAATTACTGCTGATACATTGTGGAGTCTGAGTCATATTTACAACATTATTTCCAGAACATATCAGCTGACTGCTTGGATTTCCGCATTGCGCATTATTTATACATTGCAATGGAGTGTTTACACATTGGCTTTGAGGTGTTCCAGGATTCAAACACTGATCACTAGTCTGAGGATTATTATCATCACAGTCAGCATTTGAATTGCATTCTATAATTGTATAATTGCACTGATGATTAATACACTGGTCAATTGTCAGAGCATTATTATCATTGCAATCCTGATTGTTAATGCACTGCAAAGGGTTATGAACACATTGCGCTTGTGGTGTGCTTGGATTTAAGCAAATATCCTGAGTATAAGCGTTATTATCATTGCAGTCAGCATCGCTGCTACAAGCTGGCTGATTCAAGCAAACTCCATTATTGCAACCAAACTGGCAGGTTTGAATTAAAACAGCTTCATCTTCAGGATTGCTTACACAAGAAGCTATTGAATTGTTATTGCTACTACATCCTCTGTCAGTGCAAACTCTGTTTTGATAAACATTATTATTTGAACAATATCTGCTGCCAACATCACTGCAAGAATCTTCTCCGCATTCATTAACTTGTTGTTGTGTTTGTGTTACAGCGCAATTGCTTTGTAGAGTTCCAGGAGAAATGCAAGTTGAATTCTGGAAATTTTTGAAAACATCATCAGCAGAGCAAAATTCTTGGTCAAGAAATCCTGTAAACCCGCAATCACTATTTGTCAGGCAGTTTACCTCTGTATTTCTGCAGAAACTATCTTCATCTCCCGGATTTACACACTCATCAACTGTTCTGTTATTATTGTCATTGCAGTCGCTGTCAGATGAACACGGAATAGGTATATACTCACAAGTGTGATCCTCTTTACACTGGTCAATTGTTCCTGCATTATTGTCATCACAATCGCTATCAATGTTGCATTCTACACACCCGCCATTGAAGCAGGCATTAGAGCATTCCTGGACAAAAGTTTTATTTTGAGGCACACCAATACATACTGCATCTAACCTTCCAGAATTCTGGCAGCTGTAGTCAAGATTATCTCTGAAAATCTTTTTTCCATCGCAGTAAGGGTCTCCAATAGAATCATCATCACAGTCATTGTCATTTGAGCATGCTGTTGCAACAAATGAAGCGCATTCATTAAATAATTGTTTTGCTTCAGAAGTCCAGAAATCAGATTCAATTATTCCATAGAAGCACATTTTTCCGTTTGCAAATTCTCCGTTGTTTAATCTGCTGCTTGCGTTTGCATAAGCTATTACAGCTCCTAAATCTCCGTCTATATCTCCAACATGAGTTCCTGCTATTTCTTCAAAACCCGGAGCTTTATTATTATGGTCAAGATAATAATAAGGAATTGCAACAGTGCTTCCCGGACTAAAAAAAGCATCAGTATAAACCTGCAAAATCTGTATAAAATTTCCGAATTTTTTTACTTTAAGAGGCTGGGTTCCGCCTATTTTGGATATTCCATCAGCATCAGTTATATCCCAGTCTCTTCCATGGTAATAGTTTGCGATAATGCTTGGATAATCATTAACAGGTATTAGTCTTGGATTGGAAAATTTTTCATCACCAACGAAAATAAGCCTGTATTGAGAGAAATCAACACTTGAAACCTGAGAGGCTTTTATTGTATCAACACTTAGTCCAAGATCATTAAAAACTCCGATAACATTCTGGTCTATTTTGAAATCTTTGTTGTAAATGTAGGCTACATCGGCAGCGCTTGCAAAAGAAGCTGCGAAAGAAATAGATAATGTACTAATAAGTATAATGCAACATAATAGGAGTATTACACCCCTTTTTTTAATGCCCCTCATTTTATCTTAAAATTATATTTTGTAAAGTTAAACTCTTTATAAATATTGTTGTCGTCGAAAAAATACTTCTTTGTAATCACTAATAATTAATACCAAAAGTTTATTTTTTGTGTTTTTAATTAAATTTTATGAATAGAAAGGGTATTAAGTTACCTTATCAATAGCTCCATTTCGCTAAGAAATTCTTTAGCCCTTTTTAATGAAGTCTGGGCATATTCTTTCTTTATATTTTCTGTCATATTATACTGGAATTTATGCCTTTTACTCCTTTCATATTCTAAATCATAGAAAAGCTTTTCTGCCTGTTCCGAATATCTTATTAGATCCATTGCCTGATCTTTTGCTTCTTCATAAATTTCAAATAATTCTTTCGCAATTTTATCATTTTTAATAAAATAAAAATAAAGCACATCTGAAGCAACTTTATGGACAATCTTCTCTCCTAACTTTATCCTATACTTTGAAAATAGCGCATTTACAATATAAAACATAGAATAATAAGAAGTGGTAATAACCCAAAGGTAAGTTTCAAAATCATCCAATAAATTTAATTGTTTTTTTAATTCACTATCTTCTGATATTTGAAGTAATATATCGGCAGTTTGTAGTGTTTTCTTAGCAGTCTTTACATAAAAATCTATTAGTTCTTCATATTCACCTTTTTTAAATAAACCTTCGTTTAAATAAGTATTAATATTTGCTTCAATAATCTTTATTTCTTTTTCGCTTTTCATTTTATGAAAATTTTCATCTTGCAAGCACTATGCAATTATAAAACTGCTCATATCCCTTAAATATAATATGATTTTTAACTATCTCTTTTCCAACATTCATTTCTTTAGATTTTAACATTTCAATAAACTCGCTATAAGCAAAAGATAGCAAATGGATTTTTAAAGATGATAATTTCTTTATAGAATTGATTACTCTTTCTAAATATTCTTTATCTTCACCTGAAGTGATTGCTGCAACATCTATATCAGAGTGCTTGTTAGCATGACCTTTGGCATATGAACCGAATAAAATTAATGTATAATCGGGAGTTTTTGCATTAGCTATTATGTCCTCAATAAACAGCATAATTTTTTTATTTTTTAATAAGAACTCGCTTGATCTTTGGGAACTAATAAAACAAGCGATATTAATATTATCTTTATAACTAAAAGAGCAGTAATGGGATTTTCCCTTTATTTCTTCCTTTATAATTTTATTTGTTGCCAGTCTTTTAATGCTATTGTGGACTTTTACATAAGGCCTTTTTGTTTTATCTGCGATTTCCCTAATTGAGAATTCCTTATCTAAATTTTCAATTAAGAAATTAAGCACTTTAAAGTCAGTTTTTTCCAATTGTATATATACCATTTCTAGTATAATATTATACCTTTAGTGGTATTTAAACTTTCCTATTATCTTAAATAACTTATATTATTTTTGTATTAATTCTCTATAATATACTAAATTCAACTCCTTCACTATCAGAATTTCCTGCTTTATCAATTGCTCTTATTGTTAGATTATGGTTTCCTGGCTTGAAGGTTATTCTTCTTTCACAAATTCCATTTTTTAATCTATTACATAATGGTTTCCATTTTGGTCTTGAATCAGAATTATCCATATATTCTACAACATCAAGGTTAAGTTCTGAAATGTTAATTGTAAACTTAACCCTTTTATTATCAATGCTTTTATTTATATAATTAATTATTGGAGAAGTTGTATCGACATTAATTGGAATTTCTCTTGACTCATCTATATTTCCTGCAATATCTTCAACTTGCATTTTATAATTTATTTGCTGTCCATTGTAAGATGCTAAATTAAGGCTAAAAGGGCATTGTATATTTTTTCCAGATAAATTGCATTGATTTATTATAATAGTTGGATTGAATATTATTGAGACTTTTTTTAAATTTTCTTCACTATATCTTATATAAAAATCACTGCCATTTGTAAATGAGTTTCTTCTAGGAAGTGTTTTTGATATTCTTGGTTTTTTGAGATCTATTATCAAATTTCCACAAGGCAAAATTGTTCTATATTCGTAAATTGTTTTATTTTCTATTGTTCCACAATTATTAATATCATACTGAGTTAAAAATTTTGATTGGTTCCTTAGATTATTTGGTAAACATGAAATATTTTGCCAGTTACTCCAAGAAGTATTGACTAAGTTTGGCGTACACAAATCTTCTATAATTATTGATTTTGATATTTGAGCATCTACCCCAGGTTCATGGGGGTAACAATAACCCTCTACATCATTAGAAGTAATTTTTAAAATATGCTCTCCTTTTGTAGTATTTTGTGGTATAATAAAACTACAATTCATTTGATAATTTATATCATAAGGAGTATTAGAATCGTATCCATTATTAAACCCATTTGATTTACAAGTTCCTATTGGTGATAAAGAACTATCTAAAAAGAAAGCCCAATGATTTTCATCACTAAAATGCCAACCGTGCCAGTCTATTATTACATTTATTGTATCTCCCGGTTTTATATTAGAATCAGACCATGTAATTGAATCTATACCAGTAATACTATCAAATGTAGAACATGAATGCGTTGAACTTCCAAATCCTTGAATAGGTATTTTAGATTTAGATTTAAAATATATCAAACTTGTTGCGATTTCGGAATTAGTTATTGCTTTATAACTTGAATTACCATAACTATCATGTATAATAAGAATATCATTACCATTTAATTTACCATAACCAACCATGGCAACAGTATGAACGGGGAAGACTGAGATAATAGTATCTTTCATCTGAACATATATTATTCCATATTGGCGTAAGTATTCATCAATTGTTGCATAATTGCTATCCTTATTTAACAAATAATAGTTATCTATTCTATATTTATTATCCCACGTATTATATTGAAAATCGGCATTTCCTGGTATTTCAGGATCATCTAGATTATCAAAATTTGGGGTATTGGTTAATATTTTAGCATACCCGCTTATGCAATAAGGAATTCTTTCTTTAGTTATAGGGTCATATAAACCAATACCTAAGATATCAGCATAACAAATAATACATCCACAATCAGCCCAATTATCTGGATAGATGTTATGGTAAAGTGTCTCAAGTTCTCTAGGATTTAAACCATATTCAGTTTCTCCCCTAACAAAATTCTTGTACGATTGAGAAACTGGACTGCCAAGAATTATGTTCCACCAATCGGCAACCGTACTTGCACCATAGGATAAACATTTCAATGCATCATCGGTATAGTTTTCAGTCCATGTATGAACAGGGCTAAGATTATTATTTACATAAGATTCCCAAGATGATTTACCTTTTTGATTTTTCCAAGGTAAGTAATCATAATTTTCGATTAAAAAAGTGTCTGTTAGATTGGAGATCTTTATAGGAATTCTTGATAAAGTTGAAAAAGATTTAGTATCTTTAATATTAGAGTATTGAACCATATTTATATCGCTAGAAATTTTAGGTCTATCATTTAGGGTCTCATAATAATCAGAGATAATTAAATTTTGAAGTTTTAATCTTGTTACCTGATTACTAGTATTCTCTGATGAACTCAAAACAGACAAACTATTTTTATTAACAATATGTGGTGTTGCCAGATAAAGAATTTGCGAATAAGGAGAATCACGAATTAAAATTAATCTAGACTCATTCGAGAATTCTGTTCCTGAAAGGTTAGAAATTATTTTTTCCATATTTTCCCAATTTACTAAATCAATATTAAAAATTGGTTTACCATCTAAATTCCATTCTGGGTAACTAATTATCTTGTTATCATAGGGATCTACTATCATAAATCCTCCTATTTTATCTTCTGATTTGATCAATGGAACAACATAGGCAATTGCATTTTGATCATCAAAAATCAATTTAGGAGTGCCCGCTTTTTTGAGATCAGTATAGAGATTGAAAGTCCATTTTTGAAATACATCATCAGGGTTATTATGAAGAGAAGTTTTAGAATATGATATTATCGAACTAATATTTTCCTCAACTAATTTGATTATCTTATCTGAAGAGATTACATCTTTTATTAGCTGTTCTTTTGGTAAGATTTCGGTGGGATAACTGCCGGCATTAACAAATGGTATTAATAGTGACATTACAATGAGTAAACCAAAAGAGATGATTAATAATTTAGATTTCATTTGAACCCTCTTATCTTCTGCGTAAAAAATCCAATTATCAAACCTAATATAGGAAATAAAATTGCACATATTGGTGCTATAAAAGAGAATACCAATAAACACTCGGAATGACTTGACGAATTGAAACAACCGATATAAAAATAGATAAGAATAACTAAAAGAATACAAATACTTATTAAAAGACTGATCAATAAAGTAATTTTTTGTTTGTCTATAAAGAAACCTATTAGGGTTAAGAGAACAGTTATATACAATCCAAGAATTAATGAAGAAAAGAAATTACCGAAAAATTGAAATATTGTAGTGTTATTCCAAATATTAATTATGCTTTGAGAATAATTAATTGAAAAGATAAGAAGTATTATTGTTAAAATTAAACCAATAAAAAAAAGAATCTTTTGTATTCTCATAATTTTATACATTGTATTATTTATTTAAATTTATTATCATATTGACTCTTTTCCATCCCATCACTACGTTCCCCCTTCTCTTAAACCTATCTCACTACTCAACGATAATCATAAACAATTGTTAAGTTTTTGCCGATGATAGATTATAAAATAAATTGTTACTTCCCCCTAAAGTTCCCGCAAATTACCAAAACCCATTCAGGATAATCTTCATAGAAAGATTTATAAACATTCATTAATAATGAATAATTATTCACTTTAAGTGAACATTATAAAATGATACCTAAAAATACCAAGAAGATAATATTATACCTGTTAAGGAATTTAGAGTTTTTTAATATTAACCAGATTTCTAAAAAATTAGATATAAGTGTAGGAAGTGCTTTTAAAATTTTAAAAGAATTGGGAAAAAACAATATTGTCTTGCCTATGGACTTGGGAAACGCTAAGTTTTATCAAGTAAATTTAGGGAATAAAGAAACGATAAGATGGTGTGAAATTCTTTTACTAGAAGAAAGAAGAACATTAAAAGGATACCCTAAAATTTATAGCGAAGAGATACAAAAGTTTGAATATGCAGAATTAATTATCTTATTTGGCTCTATTTTAAATAATAAAGATTTTAATGATGTGGATGTTTTTTTTGTAACTAACAAGCCTAAGGAGGTTGTTAAGTTTTGTTTAAACCTATCAAAAATAAGAACTAAGCCAATTGTCCCTTTAATTTTAAAAAAAGAAGATTTTATTAAAGAAATTAAAAACAAGAAAGAAGTAGTTTTAAACATCATAAAATCAGGAGTTATATTGAAAGGAGAAGATGTATTTTTAGATATGCTAAAAAATGCCAAACAGTAAATCAAAATTGGATTGGTGCCTTGCAAGTGAAAAGAGAATGAAAAATATCCTTCCTAATGATAAACTTTCTAAAGAGCATATAGAAAAAGCGAAACATAATTTGAAAGCAGCCGATTATAATATTAAAGGGCATTTTGATGATTGGGCTGTTTCACAATCTTATTATGCAATGTATCATGCACTTTTAGCAATATTATTCAAAAAAGGATTTGAATCAAAGAATCACGAATGCACAATTAATACAGTAGAATTCTTAATTGAAGCTAAAGAAATTAATTTGAACATGGAAGATTTATCTTTTATCAGGACTACAGAAAAAATGACTGCTAAAGATGCAAAATCATTAAGAGAAGAATTTCAATATGGGACTCAAACAGATGTAAATAAAGTATTGCTTGCCGAACTTCTTGAAAAATCTAAAGCTATTGTTGAGAAAATTGAAGTTGTATTAAGTGAGGCGAAATAAAATAATCTAAACATAGTAAATTATATGTAAAAATCAGGAAAAGTATTGCAGTATTTCAAAATTTTCTAAAAAGCGCTTGCCACGAATTGAATTAATATCTTCTTAATTTCATTTATTGTTGCTTGCTGATCTTTTTTATCAGACCTTCTTACGAAAGTAATTAATAATTCAGTTAGTTTGGATTGATCCATTATCTTCAATTTATGCCCATCTGTGATAAAATAAAATCTAAAATTGTTATATTTGATTTCTTTAATAATGATTCCTCCAACACTGCCTAGAAGCTTTCCTTTATGCGGATTATTTTCTAAAGAATACATCTGCCTGAAGATTATTTTAGATTCTTCCTTGAATTTTTTTAAAATATCATTTTTTAAGCCTTCAGCGATGCTTACCTTGGCCATTTTTTATCTGCCACTTTAATAGCTTCTTCAATCGGAATAAATCCTTCATCAGACATCAAGAAATCTCTTAGCTGCTCCTTGACAGCTAACGCATAAATTCTTTTAAGAATTTCATCGTAACTTTCTCCTTTTAAGCCAAAAGTGGATATTTTCTCTTTTGTTTCCTTGCTTAATTGAATTGTTGTTTCCATATTAATCTATAATGCCTATAGCCACTATAGTTTTTAAAATATTATGGTTTCTAAACTTTCCTGCACTTACAGTTCGCAGTTTCTCCACGGGAAGTATTTTTGTAAGTCAAAGTGCAGTTCCATCCTAAATCAATAAAATTATTTAAGTGATTGTCTTCAGCATGCCCACATACAATATTTTTCCTGTCGTTGTTGCTTAAATATTTGAAATAATTTGCAAAGCTGGAATTTGTTGAATTTGCAATTATTATTTTCTGACTTTCCAGTTTTTTAATCCTAGATTCCTGGTTATTTGTTTTTGAAGTTAATCCATTTATTGTTATTGTAAAATTTGCAATTGTGTTTATTATTGAGGTTTTCCATATTTCAAAGCCAGAAATTTTATTTTCAACATTTTTTATTCTTATTTCTGTAATATTATTTTCCTCTTTAAGCCTTGCCTGAATTAATCCATAGCCATAAATTTCATCCCAGCCGCTAATTCCAAGATCAAGCGCATCTTCATGAAGCTTTGCTCTTACTTCATTTGGAGTTATGCTTTTGTTTTGTTCAAGCATCAGCGCAGCAACTCCTGCAGTATGCGGCGCTGAAAATGAAGTTCCTGATGCAATTGCATAGCTGTTATTTATATAAGTTGTAAGAATATCTGTTCCAGGAGATGCAAATTCTAAATCACTTCCCATATTGCCAAAGGGAACTTCATTATTTTCATCAATGTTTCCTGCTGCAATAACACTTGTATATTTTGCAGGATACAAAACATCTCCGCCGTCATTTCCTGCTGCAGCAATTAATACAATTCCAGAATTATATGCTTCAGCAAGCTTAATTTCCAATACTTCTGAATAAGCCTCTGTTCCAAAACTCATACTTATTATGCTTATATTGTTTTCAATGCCCCAGTCAATGCCGTTTATTATCGCAATCAAATCGCCTCCTGTTTCATCCATTACTTTAACAGAATATAATTCAATGTTTGGAGAAACTCCAACAATTCCAATCCCATTATCTCTTGCAGAAATAACTCCTGCAACAAGTGTTCCATGCCCGACAAAATCCTGATTATAATTCTCTCCAGGAATAAAGCTAATTCCCCCGCTTACATTTAAATCACTGTGTTTTGCATCAACTCCAGTGTCTAAAATTGCCACTTTTACTTTTTTCCCAGTTGTTTTATGCCATACATAAGGGGCTCTTACTCTTTCAACTCCCCACGGAATTAACTCGCTGGAAGCCAGCTCAGAATAAGTTTCATTGCTCACATTGTTTAATATATTATATTCTGTTTCTGAATCAGGATTTACCTGAATTTTCTTGCCTCTCAACACAGGCTTCAGTGTAGCTTTTGCTTTGCTTACAGAAACTCTTTCGCTAACATTTGGCAATGGGATTTTAAAATTTTTTTCACTCACCCACTTGTCATTTTGGGAATCATAAACATTTACTATCACACTTCCATCAGCGCTTTTGTTTATGATCACTTTGTTCGTATATTTTGCAGAGCTGAATGGCAGGGCAATAAAAACTATGAATCCTGCAAGTAATATAATTAACATTAACTTATACAACCGCCTCTTTTTCATATAATAGTCTAATTTTATGCAATTATAAAGTTTGTTATGGTCTTAATAAGATATTTAAGGTATGTTTTTAATAGAAATATTTAAATATGGTAAAATATACCATAGTATTATGGTAATAAATAATGACTTAAGCTTAAAGGAGAAAATCTTAAAATATCTAATAGAAAATAAAGAAAAGCCAAAAACAATAAGGCAGATTTCTAAGGATTTAGGAGTGGATTATAAAAATACTTTTCAAGCAATATCCTCTCTGTCAGAACTAATCTTAAAAGAAAAATTTGGAAATACAAATATGGTTAAAATAAAACTTATGCCAAGCAACGAGATTTTTTCAATTGAAGGCAAAAGAACAAAGCAATTCTTAAGAGATAACAAGAAATTAGAATTAGTAAAGAAGGATGCTGAAAGCATTAATTATCCGTTTTTAATAGTTTTAGTATTTGGCTCTTATGTAAAAAGAACTAATGCAAAAAGCTCAGATATTGATGCCTGTATTATTTGTGATAATAAGGAAAAAATAAAAGAATTTATATCAAAACTTGAATTATTGCCATTTAATCTGGAAATTCATACCTTTAGTGCTAAAGAATTTGAATCTATGTTACAGACAAAAAATGAAAATATAGGAAAGGAAATTGTTAAAAATAATATTCTTCTTTACGGCATTGAAGCTTATTATAATCTTATATCAAAATGGATGAAAAAAGAATAAAACTCGCTGAGAGTAATTTTAATAGATATTTAAGAGATGGTTTGCTTAAAAAAGAAAGTTTTGAGGAAGTGGTTTATCAGACATATTTAAAAAATGCAGAAGAAAGCTTGAATGTTGCAAATGAAGCATTAAAAAATAAGACTTCTTATTTATGGGTTGTTGTATGCAGTTATTATTCTATGTTTTATATTGCTTCAGCTTATTTATATAAAAAGGGTTATAAAGCAGGGCAGGAAATTGTTCATCAGGTTATTAATGAAGCTCTTATTGTTTTATCTAAAAATGATTTAGAGAAGCATTTTCTTGAAGAGTATGAAGAAGAAAAAGACAAAGCTCTTGCAGCTTCTGAAAATCTGCTGAAAGACTATGAGTTTGAAAGGATAAAAAGATCACGTTTTCAGTATGAAACAACTGAAGCAATTAAAGAAGAAAAAGCTAAAACTTCATTGGAAAGGGCTAAAAACTTTACTGCAGTTATAAGGAATATATTAGAAGAATAAATTTAGATATTATTTTTTACTTGCACCTTTCTATAAGTGTTGCAGTCATATCATTAACATTCATATTCTTGCCTGCAATATCTGCAATTTTATTTTTCTTGTCAAGATTTATCACCGCTAATTGTTTTACATTGGCATTCCTGTTTTCTCTGAAATCTCCGTTTACAAGAATCTGGGCATTATTTTTATCATTGAACAAAGCGCCGATTATTTCAAAGCTGTAAGTTATTCTTTTTTTATTGCCTTGAGCCTGCAAAGAACCGTCGCTTGGGGCAGCATTTGGCAGAGGAACGCTGAAGCTTAATTTATTTCTTGATCTTTCTTCACCGTTATCCAAAAATCCTCCGGTAGCTCTAACCGAGCAACCAGCAAGAATTGTTTTGTCTACAATAAATAATGGATCTCCTGTTTTCTCTCCATCTTGTTCATTATCAAGGAATGTAATAAAATTTGTAGAATAAATTCCAGTCTTATAACTTTTTGTGTTTGCAGTAATATTATATGAAAGAGTTCCGTTTGCAAAGCAGTCTTTGTATCCGTAGCCATAGCCATAGCCATATCCATTACAAGATACATTCTCAACTTCAGAAACCTTTTTTATTGTCATGCCTTTACATCCATTTATTATTGTTCCATTTGGAAAAAATTCGCAGGAGATTTTTTCAGGCCCGTCAAGAATAAAAGAAAATTTTGTAATTGGCATTTTTTCATTTGATTCTATTTTTGCCGAGACAAAAAAAGTTGTTTTTTGCCCGCTTCTTACATATTGATCAGAAGAAATTAATCCAAGCGTGAATGCCTGCGCAGGACCGGCCATAATTAATAGTAGAAGTATTGTTGCTGTTGTCAAAACTGAAAATATTTTTATTGATTTACTCTTCATTATTCCCCTAGTCCCGATCCATTTTCACATCTTTTTTAAATGTCTTTTTTATGATTTAATAGCCTTTAGAGTTATTAATCACACGAAAGTTAATGCGCACATATATTTAAATTGTATTAATTGATAAAGAGTAGTAAAAATTCTGAAAATTGACTATTTAAAAGTTTATTCTAAGAATTTTTAACAATATTAATTAAATTTAGCGTCCATAGTCCGGCTAAATTTGAAGATTAATCTGAAATGTAAAAATTGATTAAGCTGGTTAATTAAGTGTAATTAATAATTAAGAGATAGTTGCTAAGTATAATAAATCAGGAAAAGTTATGGTATGATTTCAAATAATAAACCATTATAGCAACCTTTCAAAATCTTCCCTGGAAATCATAATATCTTTTTTTAATATCTTGTTTAATAACCCTCTGTCTAATTTGTCTCCAGGATGATTTGGCACTACGGTAGTTCTTCCATCATCATGTCTCTTAGAAAAACATGACTGCCTTCTTGCCTAACAGATTTAAAACCAATTTTCTCTAGAATTTTAATTAATTCTTTAGCGCGGATTAATGGCAATTTAGCCATCTAAACCTCTATTTTTTGAGTTCCAATAAATGAAGTTTCTATATCCTCACTAGTATTTTCTTTTAGATAAAGGATTATTGCTTCTTTTGTTCTTCTTAATAATTCATCCATTGTTCTTGCTTGAGTGTGGCATCCAGGAAGCTCAACTACTTCTGAAATAAGATACCCATCTTCTCCTTTTTCAATAATTACATTAAAATTTGTCATAAATTAATCATATCAAAGAGATATTTAAGTCTTTCGCCATTTAAAAAACCATAATAAAACTCAGTAGCTTAAGATGTATAGATCAGGAAAAGTTATGGTATGATATATAAAAGGAAGCTTCATAAAAGAAACTTTGGCGTCTTTTATTACTTATTTCCTCTTTGTATAAACAATTCCAACAAGTGCAACCATAATTAGGTTTACAAGAACAAAAATTAAAATCATGAACCAGTAGTTGTTTGTTGAATTAGAATTTTCTGTCTCATCTTTTACAATAACCGGAACTTTGTTCAGTGAATTTGCTTTTTTAGCAGGTAATTTCTGTGAAGCGATATTTGAAGTTTGCGATTTATTATCTTTTATTATCTTTCCGTCATAAACTTCAGCATAAACACTTGCCTCATTTTTTCCTAAAAACCAGATGCTCATTTCCATATCTTCTTTTTGATCATTATTCAAATCTACTTTTTCTGTTTCATCCATTTTTATTTCAAGTTCCTGTTTTTCATCACTGCTAATGCCAACATGAACTGAGTCTTCATCTATATTTTCAATCTGCATTTCATGCCAGTCTTCAGAAGTCATAATAGTATATTCATCTCCGCTTTTTACTTTTAATGTTGATTTGCTTGAGCTTGGAGAATCACTTGATGTTTTCTTGCTGTTTCCTCTGCTATGTCCGTTTGGAGTTGATTCAGCATTTTCAGATCTTATGACAACCTTATTGCTCATTTCCTGAATAATAACATTGTTTCCGATAACAGCTTTTGCAATTATATCATAAGCTCCTAAAGAATATTCTTCTGTGTTAAGTGTTATTTTGTAAGTTACTTTTTTGTCTCTGAATCCATAACCATATCCTAAAATATACCCATATCCTCCATAGCCATATCCTGCTGTATCTGAAATAACTATTTTTGTAATATTAATCACTCCCACACACTGAGATAATTTATTTCCATTAATATCAAAAACACATTCTTTTCTTCCATCTGGCCCGTCAAGTGTCAGTGTTATAGTATTCAGCAAAGTTTCTTCATTTGAATTCATTTCAACAGAAATATCAAAAGTTACATTCTCGCCTTTATTAACAAAATCCTTGTTGGAATCAACAGCTAAAGTAAATGCCTGAGCAGGTCCTGAAATAACAAGAACTGCAATAATTATCAAGCTCATAAGAACTGCGCTTGCTTTTATCAGTTTATTGCCTAATTTCATGTTTTATTTTATGGTTGCAGGATTCATAAAAACCCGCTGGTGGTTTTTATTTTACCATCTAGTTAATTTTAATCATTTTTAAGTGATATCTAGTATTTATAAATGTTACTATTTAATAATTACTTTAAAATCATAAGGTTTAAAAAGTGTTGTTACTGGAGATAAATAAAATATTAAGAGAAGATTTATCTCTCTGAATGCAATATAATAATATACTCAAAAATGGAAAATAAAATACTTGATTTAATTAAAGATAAAAGAGCATCAGGCGATTTGTTTTATGCAGAAAATATCATAAAGAATAAAGATTCGCTGTTTTTTTCAGGAGTTATATTTTTAATCGGCGCAATATCTGTAGCGGTATTAAATTACCTGTATCACCTATTTATGGGAAGGATGCTCGGGCCTTCAGATTACGGCATATTGGGAAGCTTGTTTGCATTAATATATATTGCAACATACGCAACAACTGCTTTTAATTTATCTGTTTCGAAATTTTCAGCCGAATTTAATAAAGATAATTACATTTTTGCTAATTTAATTAAAAAAGCATTATTATATGTATCAGTTGCTGGGCTATTTCTTCTTTTATTATATTTTATATTCGTCCCATATATTGCCTTATTCCTGAACATTAATTCCTACTCTGGGTTGGTTATTGTGGGAATTATCGCCTATCTATCTTTGATATTCGCTGTTCTTACAGGAGCGCTTAATGGCATGCAGAGTTTTATCTGGCAGAACTCATCAGGATTTTTTTCAGCTTTAACAAAATTTGTCTTTGCAGTTGTTTTGGTATATATTGGGTTTAGTGTCGGGGGCGCATTAATCGCAGTCTTTATGGGAACTATTCTGGGAATAATTATCTCTTGTTACCCTTTGGCATCAATTTTTAAAAAAAGAAATGCCAAAACACGTAAAGCTGATAAAATATCAAAAAATAATTTTAATAGGTATAAAGCTATAAAGTATTTCTTTTTCGTTTTTATTGCATCTATCACCCCTATATTATTCATAACTCTTGACCAGGTTTTAGTAAAGCATTATTTCTCATCTTCTGATGCTGGATTTTATGTCGCAGCAGGAACAATTGCAAAAATAATATGGTTTGGTTCGGGTTTTCTTGTAGGTCCGCTTTTCCCGAAAGTTGTTTCTCTTAAATCTAAAGGAAAAGACAGCTCAAAACTGCTTTTTAAGGCATTGGTCTATACAGGAGCTTTAGTTGTTATTGGAAGCATTGCTTATTTTATTATTCCGACATTTATTGTTTCAATGCTTTATGGTCCGCAATATCTTGTTATTGTGCCTTTAATCGGCCTGTTTGCAATTGCTATGGGTTTGTTTTCTATAACCCAAATACTCATAATTTATAATCTTGCAGTTGAAAGAAAAAGCTTTTTATGGATTTTACTGGCAGGATTAATAGCTGAAGTTGCAGGAATTTACTTATTCCATAATACTTTAAGCGATGTAATAAAGATAGTTTTTGCTGTTAATTTTTTTGTTATTATTTCATTATTGCTGTATAATAAGAAGGAGGTTTTTGGAGCATGATAAATAAATTTATTCTAGGGTTAAAATTGGATCCAGAATTCATAAAAACCCGGAGGTGGTTTTTATAATGAACGGAGAGAAACTTTCAGTAATTGTTCCTGTGTATAAGGCAGAGGGTTTTATAGCGAAAAATCTGGAAAAAATGAAAAAAAGTGTATCTAAATATTTTAAGAACTACGAAATCATTGCAGTTATAGACGGTCATGCTGACAAAAGCTTTGAGGAAGCAAAGAAAGTTCCCGGAATAAAAGTTATTGGTTACAAAGAGAATAAAGGAAAAGGCCATGCGCTAAAATACGGGTTTGAGCATTCAACAGGCGAATACATAACATTTATTGACTGCGATATGGATATTGACCCAAAACAGCTGAAAAATTTTATTCCATACGCAGCTACAGCAGATATTGTAATAGGAAGCAAGAGGCATCCGTTTTCAAAAGTTGAATATCCTTTTATGAGAAAAATTTTAAGCAATGGCTTTAGAATGTATTCCTGGCTTGTTCTTGGAGTGAAGCTTAGAGACACTCAGTCAGGCTTAAAATTAATGAGAAGAGAAGTTTTGGAAGTGATAATGCCCCTGATTCTTGTAAAGCGCTACGCATTTGACTTAGAGCTTTGCTTTCTTGCGCAAGAGCACGGCTTTAGGGTTGTAGAAGCCCCTCTTTATGTTTCACAGCAGTTTAATGGCTCAACAATTAATTTGAGCGCTATTCGGGGAATGTTTCTTGATGTTTTAGCAATTCGTTATCGTTACAGCTTTCTGCATTATTATCAGAAGGAGTTTTGGAAATCCAGGTTTAATATAAATGTTATTAATGGAAAGAAGATTAATGGAAATATTGATGAAGATAAAGAAAAGGAAAAGGAGGATCAGAAATATCTGTATATGTATTGAGATGAACGATGAAAAAAGAAAAAAAAAGCTAAATATTTTAATGTTAGCTTGGAGGGATATAAAACATCCTCAAAAGGGAGGAGCAGAAATAGTTACAGACATTTATCTTTCACATCTAGCAAAAACTAATAATATAACTCTTTTTGCATCTAGTTTTAAAGATTCTAAAGATGAAGAGAATTATAATAATTATAATATAATAAGAAAAGGCAATAAGCTAAGTGTTTTCTGGCATGGTTTTCTATATGCAAATAAATACAAAAAAGATTTTGATATAATTATAGATCAGGTTAATACAATTCCATTTTTCACACCATTAATAATTCCAAAAAATAAAAGAGTTGCTTTCTTTAATCAACTCTGTAAAAATGTTTGGTTCTATGAAACTAAACTACCTATATCTCTCATTGGATATCTTTTGGAATCAATATACCTTAAATTTTATAAAAATACAAGAATATTAACCATATCAGAGTCAACAAAAAATGATTTAATCAGATATTGCTGGGCAAAGCCAGAGAATGTATTTATTTCAGAAATGCAAATTGATTTTAAGCCTCTAAGTATAATTAAAGATAAAAAAAATCAGTTTGTTTATGTTGGCAGATTAAAAAAAAGCAAACGAGTTCATGATATAATAAAGACAATGTCTTTAATTGAAGATAAAGAAGCTAAACTATATATTATTGGAGATGGCGATAAATATTATAAAGATTATTTAAATAAACTTGTCAACAAACTTAATTTGGATAATAACGTTATTTTTACAGGACGCATTTCAAACCAAAAAAGAAATAAGATAATGCAGAATTCTAAGGCAATTTTAGTTACATCTGTAAGGGAAGGTTGGGGGTTAATAATTACAGAAGCTAATGCCAATGGAACTTTAGCCATAACTTATAATGTTGAAGGATTAAGAGATGCAAATAAAACCGGAATAATCACAAAACAGAATACGCTAGAATGCCTTGCAGAAAATATAAACCATATTCTAAAAGATAATAATTTAATGTTAAAGTTAAGCAAATTATCTTTAGATTTTGCCAAAACTCATAATAATTGGGATAAACAATGTGTGGAGGTGGAGAAATGGATAAAAAAGTAGTATTTTTTGATTTTGCTAATCTTAATTATGGTGGAGGTTGTGAAAAGAATTTCATGAAATTTGGTAATTGGTTATTTAAAAAAGGGTATGATGTTTCATTTGTTACAGGTTCGCATAAATTAAACAAATGGCTATCTGAAGTTATTAATTCTGATGAGTATAAAAAGAATATTAGTGATCAAGATTTAAGAAAAGTTTTTGGAGTCAAAGACTATCTTAAGTTTAGTTTAGTAGACTTATTTTTTCCAACTAAGAATAGAAGACAAATAAAAAGAACATTAAAAGAAGCGGATGTTATTGTATCAAAAAATGAGGTTTTTGATATTATACCTCTTAAATTTTTATTCTTTACAAGCCCAAAAAAGATAGTTTTTGGGTTTCACACACCCCTTTATTACCCAGTTACAAGAGACTTCAAATCTAAATTTCATAATTGGCTATATAATTCATTTATCTATCATTGGATGATATTTAACTCTAGGAATCGGTTGTTAGTTTTAACATATGATGATAAAAAATTACTATCTAGAGCTAACCCTAAGAATATCACCGTAATTCCAAACCCATTAGACACTAAAAAATTTTATCAGAAAGAATATAAAATGAGGGATAAATTTAAAGTATATTTTATAGGTAGAATGACTGAACAAAAAGGTGTAGATATTTTATATGAATCAATAATTTTACTTTCTAAGGAAAAAGAGTTTGAGAATATGGAATTTTATTTTATTGGTAGCGGTAATCAAGAACATTATTTTATAGAATTATCAAATAGCTTTGAAAACTGCCATTTTTTAGGATTTAAAACAGATGTGGTTAAATATTATCATGATGCCGATATACTTATTGCCCCATCTAGATGGGAAACTTATTGTTATAGTGTAGCAGAAGCGGCATCTTGCGGAGTTCCAGTTATAGCTTCAAATATCCCTGGACCAAATCAACTTATTATAAATAATAAAACGGGGCTATTAATAAAACCGAATGAAGTAAATGAATTAAAACAGGCGATATTTAACCTGTATTCTTTGTGGAAAAATAATTATAAAGATTTTGTCTTGAATGGGATATCTGCAAGGAAGTATATAGTAGATAATTTTGAAGAAGACTTAATAAATAAACGTGTTGAGAAGTTTATAATACAAAATGAATAATAAAAAAAAATATTTAAGTTTAATAATACTATTGATTCTAGTAGGCATATACTTTTATTTTAACTTATTAAGTTTATTTAATGTTAATTGGCTACCAGACGAAGTTTATCATATAAGATTTATTAATGAATGGTTTCTGAAAAATTTTAATAGTTATTTTTTTCAATTAAAGCATGAGAATTATCCTCCTATGTCTCCAGTATTTGGAAACCCCCCGTTTGCAATGGCTATGATGACTTTGGGCATGTACGTAGGAGATTTATTTAATATTGCCCATATTTATAGTGCACGATTTGTTAATTTTATTTCAGGATTATTGTCATTTTGGTTATTGTATCTTATTTCTAAAAAGATATACAGGGGAGGAGCTAAATATTATAGTTTAATACTATACATATCATTACCATTAATGATTGTTTTGAATACTACAGCTTATCTAGATTCTATTTTAATTTTATTAACTTTAGCTTATTTTTATTTTAGCATATTATTTTTAGAGGCAAAAGATAAAAAATTTTTTATATTAAGCGCAATTTTTGCCGGATTAGCATTTATTACTAAATATCAATTTGCAATGATATTTTTTCCTTCATTAATATTTTTCTTTATTAAAATTAAAGAGAAAAAGATTATATTAAATAACTGGGATTATATATTTTATTTTTTATATATCTATTTAACTGGAGCTATTTTATGGGCAGGAATTAGAGATCTTAACCATGTTATAAATATTTTTAGTTCTTTATCTGGTTTTGCTTTTGGTCCAGTCAGCGAATCTATGGGCCTTTTTTCGGATTATACAGAAATTACTGGAGGAATACTTAAAGATCCATTATATTATTTATATATGTTTTTAGGTAAAAGCACTATCCCTTTACTCTTAGGTTTATTATTACTTATTATTGGAGTAATATTCTTTTCAAGAAAGTATGCGGATAAGGAAGAGTTATTTTTTTCTTTTTTATTCTTAACCATTTCTCTTATACCTTTGATAGTTTTTGGTTTAATTAAGGGAGTTCCAAATAGCGTACATAGAATTGGTATGATATTTCCTTTTGTAATACTGCTCTCTGGTTATGGTTATGAATTAATTTCAAGACCAATGAAAAATAGAGTAAAATATGCTGGAATAATAAGTATTGTCATTTTTGTATTATTGTTATTAGGAAATATTATTGTCTTAAGCGACATTTCTCCAAAATATTATAATCATTATACAAATAATATAAACAAAATATTCAATAAAGACTATAAATTATACATTAATGGAGATGGAGAAGGTATGAAAGAAGCTGCAGAATGGTTTGATACAATTAATTCTAATCCAACCATAAATTTGGGAATAGTTAGATTAAGATATGTCTTTAAAGAATATACAAATAACACAAATTTATTTGATTTTCCTATGACTGAGGGACTGGATTATGCTTTAAGCAAGGATTTAAATTATATAGTTATGCATAAAAGTTATACTACTGGGGGATTGAAACCAGTATTTTTAAATGATAAAGAACACTTTAAATTAGTGCATATTATTAAAACAGATAAAGGGGAAGATTTAGTTTATATTTATAAAGTAGTTAAACAATAGTAAGTTTTATTATGAAACCTAATAAAAAAGGCCATTTTTGAAATACCTTGTAGTAATATTGCCAGCAATAACCCTCTTGATAATCTCAGGAACAACACTAATTCTATGTTTTGCCTACTTGGTTTATGGCTGGCGAGTTAATTTGCTGGACAAAAAGAATAAGATAATGAGCGGGTTAGCGAGTTGAAAAAGAGAGAAAAATATAATGCCCTATAGCCATTTTAATTATAACTTAACTAACCATAAAAGTCTATTGATTATCTCTTCAATTTTTTTATGATTAAGCTTTATATAATTCTCATTAACCATAAATCCCTCATATGAGATTCTATTCCTATAGTCCCTCATTTCCTGTAAAAATAATCTTATTGAATTATCTATCTTATATTCCTTGCATATATAATCAATTAGTTCTTGATGAGCTCCATCTCCTTTTAATTTGATGCCTTCTATATAAGCAAGTGAACCCATTATTTTATGTAGAGCATCATAATAATCAATTAGTGTATTGCTTGGATACTTATTGGTATCAGTTTCTTTTAATCTTTTAAGAGTAATTTCTGCTATTTTTAATAAAGAGATAGCTTTTTGTTTATCAGGCTTGATTTTAATTATCATTTAAAAACCTCAATATAGCCATATAATACTTTGCCATTTAAAATATTATTCTTTAATTCCTTTGGATAAGAATTAAAATTATCTCTAAAATGCAGCTGTATCTTTCTTTTTAGCTTTTTTTCATAAACCCCTAGATTAATTTTCTCATCTTTAGTTTGTATGAATATATCAATATCGCTTGTTTCAATATCCTCCCCTCTGGAGTAACTGCCAAAAAGAATTATTGAATTAGGCATAAGTTTTGATCTTAAGAAATCAATCACGCCAGACTTTTCAATATGTATTAAGTTATAGATTGTTTTATATCTTTTATATTCATTTAAATTTATATTGGAAGAATAAACCGGAAACTTCCTCTTACCTTTGATTTCTATATCTTCCTTTATTATATTTTCTTTTACTAATTCTTTTAACAATCTTTTAACTGAAGTATGGGCCAGTTTAGCTTTTTTGCTTATTTCTATTAAGTAATGTTTTTTTGTAGGTTCATTAAAAAATACTTCAGCGACAATAAAGGTATTACTTATTTGTAACATATATTACATAATTGTAACATATATTTAAAGCTTTCTATTTATTGTTTTTACTTAGGCTTGATAATCTCACTTACAACACTAATTCTATGTTTGGCCTACTTGGTTTATGGCTGGATAAAGAATAGAAAACTAACTTAATTCCTTAAATTAATAAAGAATCATTATTTTACATATTAAGGTTAAGCAAGAATATGGTATAATTTCCATATATAGCAGAGACTAAAATATTTCCAAATTGCTTTTTGTTTTCCCGAATATATAAATTGGCAATTTTGGAAATTACTCGAATAAGTTGTTATAGTTTAGCTCAGTAATTTTTTTAATAAAATATTTATTACTTTTTCAAATTCTTCCTTATTAGTATCATAAAATTCTTTCGGTATATCTTCGCCATAATAATCCAGCCTGTTTCTAAAAAATAACATCTGGGAGATTAAAATAACCTCTCTTTCATATTCTGGATTTTCTTTTTTGAAATAACTTATTAAACACTGGTGATTCTTGCTTCTCATGCCGTTCTTCAACATATAAGCAACTAATAATTCTTTGATTACTTCATAATAATCTTCAACAATAAAGGAGATATTATCTTTTGAAGGTTCTGTCTCTTTCGCTCTTTTTAATCTTAGTAGAGCTTTCTTTTTTATAGATTCAACCCTTTCTAAATCTACTTCAACATTTCTAATAAATTCTCTTTTGCATACTTCCCAACTTATTAACTCATCATCCTTCATTTTATTTTAAAGCTTCCGTAAATCTTTATCCCATTTGCAACATTATTAAAAAGATTTGGCTGAAGATTATTGATATTATTTTCAACAAAAAGCTGTATTTTATGCTTTAGTTTTTTTTCATATAGCTTTAAATTTATATCTTTCTTAATATTGCTCTCAACAAAGATATCTATATCACTTTCTTTAGTAGAATCTCCTTTCCTAATGCTGCCAAATAATATTATACACGAAGGATTAAAATTCTTTATCAATTCATTAATTAAACCCGAGTTAACTATCCTTTCAGTGTAATAATTTATTTTTTTAACTTTAAAAAATAAGTTTTCTGATGATATATTTTCTTTAGTTACTAAACCAAATTTTTTTAACTCTACAAGGTATTTATGGGCTGTTGATCTAGGAATATTAGTTAATTTAACAATCTGCCTTACACTAAACTTCTTATTAGGGTTTTCATAAAAAACTCCCATTATTTTATCTTCTATTTGTCCCATTTTATAGACTTAAGTCCTAATAATTGGACATTTATAAAGCTTTCTTCTTCACCCCCCAATCCTACTTCTACCTCGGCTTGATAATCTCACTTACAACGCTAATTCTATGCTTTGCCTACTTGGTTTATGGCTGGCGAGTTAATTTGCGAGACAAAAAGAATAGGATAATGAGCGGGTTAGCGAGTTGAAAGGGCAAAAAAGTAAATTACCTTCAGACTAAAGTTTAATAATATATAACACAAAGTAAATAAATGGTAATTATAGTTATATCATATAACTATTATATTATTTAATATGATATAACCAAAAAGTTTAAAAAGAGGTTATTTGTTATATAATATAATGGAAGAAGAGAAAGTTCTTTTAAAGAATATCCTTGAGTTTTATAGAAACGGCCTTGACACAGAAAAGAGAGGAGATTTTAACTCTTCTGTAACTTTATTTTTCAAGGCCCTTGCGGTATTGGGAGATCTTTATATTTTAAGAAAAGAAGGCAAAATTCCAAATAGCCATTCTGAAAGATTTAGAATACTTGAGGAAAAATATCATGGTATTTATAAAATATTAGATAAGGATTTCCTGCTTTATCAGAATAGTTATAGGATTAAATTAGATAAAGAAAACAGCGAGGTGATAAAAAAAGATGTTGAACAGCTTCTTGAACTACTTGAAGTCCGTAAGTAAAAAATTTGCAAAAGAAAATAACATATTTGATATAATTATTTATGGTTCATCAGTAAAATCAAAAGAAAATCCAAATGATACAGATTTTATTATTATTTTCTTAAATACAAAACTAGAAGAAAGGTCATTTATAGCTCAAGAATTCAAAGAGCTGATAAAAGATAAAATAAAATATCCCGACATTAAAACTGCAAATTTAAGTGAATTATTTAATTCTAATTTTTTAGCAAGGCAGGGGATTTTAATTGAAGGGTATAGTTTGTTAAGTTCAGTTGCATTTGCTGAAAAATTGGGCTTTAATGGATATTCAATATTTACATATAACTTAAAAAATATGAATCATAATGAAAAAACAAAATTTACCTACTCGCTTATTGGAAGAAAAAATAAGGGGATTATAAAACTAACAAATGCAGAGCCTTTAGGAAAAGGAGCTATAGCTGTTCCAGTAGAAAAAAGTTTAATTTTTGAAGATTTTTTAAAGAAATGGAATATCTCATATAAAGAAAGAAAATCTTTGATTTCAAAAAAATGATAAAACAAAATCACGTAAAAAAATTAATAAGGAAAAGATTTAATAAAAAAATTGGAAATATAGCAATTAAGAAACTAGATCAACTTGCAGAATCTTATTTGATTGAAATTATTAATAAGGCATCAAGAAAAGCAGATATATCTGGAAGAATTATAATTAAAGAACAGGACATTGAATAACTTTATTCTTTTCATTCAGATAGATAAAAGATTACTTTATTATTAAGTATCAGCTTTCTCTTGCAAAAGCCTTAAAAACTAGGTCTTATCAGGATTATTATGAAACCTAATAAAAAAGGTCATTTTTGAAATACCTTGTAGTAATATTGCTAGCAATAACTCGCTTGATAATCTCAGGAACAACGCTAATTCTATGCTTAGCCTACTTGGTTTATGGCTGGCGAGTTAATTTGCTGGACAAAAAGAATAAGATAATGAGCGGGTTAGCGAGTTGAAAAAGAGGAAAAATATAATGCCCTATAGCCATTTTAATTATAACTTAACTAACCATAAAAGTCTATTGATTATCTCTTCAATTTTTTTATGATTAAGCTTTATATAATTCTCATTAACCATAAATCCCTCATATGAGATTCTATTCCTATAGTCCCTCATTTCCTGTAAAAATAATCTTATTGAATTATCTATCTTATATTCCTTGCATATATAATCAATTAGTTCTTGATGAGCTCCATCTCCTTTTAATTTGATGCCTTCTATATAAGCAAGTGAACCCATTATTTTATGTAGAGCATCATAATAATCAATTAGTGTATTGCTTGGATACTTATTGGTATCAGTTTCTTTTAATCTTTTAAGAGTAATTTCTGCTATTTTTAATAAAGAGATAGCTTTTTGTTTATCAGGCTTGATTTTAATTATCATTTAAAAACCTCAATATAGCCATATAATACTTTGCCATTTAAAATATTATTCTTTAATTCCTTTGGATAAGAATTAAAATTATCTCTAAAATGCAGCTGTATCTTTCTTTTTAGCTTTTTTTCATAAACCCCTAGATTAATTTTCTCATCTTTAGTTTGTATGAATATATCAATATCGCTTGTTTCAATATCCTCCCCTCTGGAGTAACTGCCAAAAAGAATTATTGAATTAGGCATAAGTTTTGATCTTAAGAAATCAATCACGCCAGACTTTTCAATATGTATTAAGTTATAGATTGTTTTATATCTTTTATATTCATTTAAATTTATATTGGAAGAATAAACCGGAAACTTCCTCTTACCTTTGATTTCTATATCTTCCTTTATTATATTTTCTTTTACTAATTCTTTTAACAATCTTTTAACTGAAGTATGGGCCAGTTTAGCTTTTTTGCTTATTTCTATTAAGTAATGTTTTTTTGTAGGTTCATTAAAAAATACTTCAGCGACAATAAAGGTATTACTTATTTGTAACATATATTACATAATTGTAACATATATTTAAAGCTTTCTATTTATTGTTTTTACTTAGGCTTGATAAT
>Ga0209542_10005098_pt1 | contig 26563 bp, 23 predicted proteins | sample RifCSPhighO2_01_FD_184028 | JGI IMG/M metagenome (GOLD analysis project Ga0209542, IMG submission 184028) | Soil microbial communities from Rifle, Colorado - Rifle CSP2_plank highO2_0.1 (SPAdes) (version 2) | ecosystem: Environmental > Terrestrial > Deep subsurface > Rock core/Sediment ...
TATTTTCTATTAAAAATTTTAGTATTTTTTGTTTGATGTTCATATATGTTACCTACAACATAATATTATGATATTATTAACATATATAAATCTTTTGATAAATGTTTAGAAATTCGCACCCTACAAGCTTCAAGCTACTCGCTACCCGCTCCGTAAACATATCGGGCCTACGAGGATTCGAACCTCGGTTGCAAGATCCGCAATCTTGTGTTCTTTCTGTAACTTTTTGCTAAAGCTTTTCTCAAAAACTTATAATAATTTCACATCATGATAACTGCTTTCTTTAAATCCAGCACCACTAATTTTTACAAATTTTACTTTTTCTTTTAATTCTTCAATAGTTCTAGCACCAGAATAACTCATTCCAGATCTTAATCCGCCAAGTAACTGATTAACAACTTCATTAACATGTCCTTTGTAAGGAACTAAAGATTCAACACCTTCAGGAGTATACTCAGTTATATTTATTTGGTCACCAATTTTTTGTTGTTTCCTGCTCAATGCAGTTCCATAACCAGCACTTCCCCTGTAAATCTTATACTTTTTTCCTTCTCTTAAAACAACAGTTCCAGGGCTTTCTTCTGTTCCAGCTAATAAACTTCCTAGCATAACAGAGTTTGCACCAGCACCAATTGCTTTTACAATATCGCCCGAAGTTCTAATGCCACCATCAGCCATAACAGGAATATCCATTTCTGTTCCAGCCTTGCAGCATTCTAAAACAGCATGCAATTGTGGAACTCCAGATCCAGTAACAATTCTAGTTACGCAAACCGCCCCTGAACCAACTCCACATTTACAGCAGTCAGCGCCAGCACTCATTAAATCTAAAGCTCCTTCTTTTGTAGCAACATTCCCAGCAATAATTTCAACATTTCCAAATTCTTTTCTCAATAATTTAATTGTGCTAATTACACCTTCAGAATGTCCATGTGCAATGTCAATCACAATGCAGTCAGCGCCAGCATTTAACACCCCACTAGTTCTCTCAACAACATCATCCTTAACACCAATTGCAGCACCAACTAATAATCTTCCCTTAAAATCCTTAGAAGAATTTGGAAATTCGTCTTTTTTTATTATATCCCTAGCAGTAATTAAACCTTGTAAAACTCCCTTATCATTAATCAAAGGTAGCTTCTCAATTTTATTTTGATGCAATATTTCTTTCGCAGTTTCTAAATTTGTTCCAGCAGGAGCTGTAATTAAATTCTTAGTCATTAATTCTTCTACCTTTTTATTCAAATTAGTTTCAAACAAAACATCTCTTGTGCTTAAAATACCCAATAATTTTTTATTAGCATCAGTAATTAAAATTCCAGAGATCTTATAATTAGTCATAATCTCTAAAGCATCTCTCAAAGTTTGTTCAGGCCTTAAAGTAAATGGCTGTTCAATTAAAATCCCTTCACTTCTTTTTACTTTCTTAACCTCTTTAACTTGTTCTTCAATAGGTAAAAATCTGTGAATTATTCCTAGCCCTCCTTGTCTTGCTAAAGCAATTGCCATCTCAGCTTCTGTAACAGTATCCATATTAGAACTTACAATTGGAATTTTAATTCTCAAATTCTTAGTTACATAAGTGCTAGTATCAACATCTTTTCTAGAATTAATATCTGATTTTTGTGGAACAATTAAAACATCATCAAAAGTTAATGCCTCCCCTAAAATTTTAGAAGATAATTTAGAAGCTTCCTTGCTTTCAATAATCTTAGAACCAAAAGATAAAACCTCTTTTACTTTATCCATAAAATTCCCCCAAACTCCAAAACATAAATAAATATAAATACTTTTCTGTAAAACAAAAGAGTGGTTTTAAATACTTTCTTTCTTTAATAGTATTATATGATAGAAATAGCTCCAGTAGGTGGTTATAGTGAAGTAGGCAAAAATATGACAGCTATAAAAGTAGATGATGAAGTTGTTATTCTAGATGTTGGTTTATATCTTCCTGCTATTGTAGGTTTTGAAGAAGAACAAGGTCTTTTATCAAGTGATGAATTAATAAAAATAGGAGCAATTCCAGATGATAATAAAATAAAAGAATGGTGGCCAAAAATAAAAGCTATACTAATTAGCCATTGCCACCTAGATCATTTAGGAGCAGTACCATACTTATGTAATAAATACAAATCACCTATAATAGGCACACAATATACAATAGAAGTCTTAAAAAAAATAATAAATGATAATAACACAAAAATAAAAAACAAACTTAAACCAATTGAATTTAATAAAAGATTTAAAATTTCTGAAAATATAAGTTGCGAATTAATTAATGTCACTCATTCAACTCTGCAAACAGCAATAATAGTTCTTCATACAAAATATGGCACAATAGTTTATGCAAATGATTTTAAAATAGATGAAAATCCAGTATTAGGAGAAAAAACAAATATTAAAGCACTTAAAAATTTGAAAAATGTTAAAATGTTAATTCTAGACTCGCTTTATTCAAAATTTAGACAAAAAACTCCTTCTGAAAATGTTGCAAGGCAGATGTTAAAAGAAGCTTTGTTAAATGAAGAACATAAAGGAAGAGCAATTATTGTTACAACCTTCTCTTCTCATATTGCAAGACTGCATAGTATATCTGAATTTGGAAAAAGATTAAATCGAAAAGTAGTATTCCTAGGAAGGAGCCTTGGTAAATACATAAGTTCAGCTCAAAATCTAGATTTAATTAATTTTGGAAAAAATGTTGAAATTGTTACTTGGCCAAAACAAATAGAAAAAAAATTAAAGGAAATAGAAAAAAATGACAGGGGCAAATACCTTATTATTTGCACTGGCAACCAAGGAGAACCAAAATCAGTATTGTCAAAACTAATAAACAAGACATTCCATTTTGAATTCCTTCCAAATGACCTGGTTGTCTTCTCCTGCAATGTAATTCCAACTAAAATAAACATTCATAACAGGGAGGTAATGGAACAAAAATTAAAAAATTACAAAGTCACAATTCTAAAAGGGATTCATCAGTCAGGCCATGCTTGTGGTGAAGATATGAAAAATTTAATAAAATTATTAAAACCAGAGCATATTATACCAACTCATGGTGATCATGATAAATTAATTCACTTAAGCAAAATAGCTGTAGATGAACTTAACTATGAATTCGGGAAAACAGTACATTTATTAAATAATGGGGATAAATTACAAATAAAATAATGGAAAAGAAAGAAGAAATTATTGAAGTTTTGAAAAAAGTAAATGATCCAGAGATTCACATAGATGTCTGGACATTAAAATTAATTTATAATATTGATATAAAAGAAGAGATTGTAGAAATAAGAATGACATTTACAAGCCCGATGTGTCCTTATGGTCCTTTTTTAGTTGATAATATTAAAAATAAAATAAAAGAAGAATTAAAGTGGGTGAAAGAAGTAAAAGTAGAAGTTGTTTTCCAGCCAGTTTGGCAGCCTTCTGATGAATTAAAAGAAATATTGGGTATCCCATTATAAAATATACAAAAAAACACAATCATTCTTAAAAATCTAGAAGTATTTCTGTAAAAAAAGGAGGTTAAAGTTTTTTAGTTAAACTTTTTTTATAAAAAGGTTATATGAAATTTGCTCATCTTTCTGACAGCCATATAGGTGGCTGGCGTGAACCTAAATTAAGAGATTTAGGAATTCAGACATTTAGAAAAATAATAGAAAAATGCATCGAAGAAAATGTAGGTTTTGTTTTAATCTCAGGTGACTTATTTGATACAGCTCTTCCTCAAACAGAATTAATTAAAGAAACAGCCTCAATTCTAAAGCTATTGCATGAATATGATATCCCAGTATACGCAATTCCAGGTTCTCATGACTTTTCTCCGTCAGGAAAAACAATGATTGATGTTCTGGAAAAAACTGGATTGCTTCATAATGTAGTAAAATTTGATGAAAATAATAAATTACAATTCACAATAGATAAAACTAATGTTAAAATAACAGGATTATATGGAAAAAGGTTGGGGTTAGAAAAATTTGATTATGAAAAATTAGAAAAAGAACATTTAGAAAAAGAACCTGGTTTCAAAATATTCATGTTCCATACAGCATTAGAGGAATTCAAGCCAGCTGAAATGGAAAAAATGAAAGCTTATAGTTATAGAGATCTCCCTAAAAATTTTAATTATTATGCAGGAGGTCATGTGCATTATATTTTTGATATTAAAAAAGAAAATTATGGCTCGATTACATTCCCAGGTCCGGTATTTCCAAATAATTTCAAAGAATTAGAAGAATTAGAATGTGGTGGTTTCTATTTAGTTGAAGTTTTAAATCAAAATTTAAATTTAAAGCATATAAAAATAAAATTAAAAGAAGTATTAACACTAAAGATAAATATAAATAATATGTCTTCTTTTGAAGCAGAGGAATTTATTATAAATCAAATTAAAATCAACAATATCAAAGATAAAATTTTATTATTAAGAATATTTGGAGCTCTAAAATCAGGCAAAGTTACGGATATTAATTTTAAAAAAATTATGAATTCAGCTCAGGAAGCTTATATAGTTTTAAAAAATACTTATAAATTGACAAGCAAAGAAGCAGAAAATATAGAATACGAGAAATATAATTCAATAGATGAAATCGAGCACGACATTATTTTCCAGAATTTGGGTAAATTCAAATTTTCTATAAATGAAAAGAAAAAAGAGGTTCAGTATATAAAAGAAATAATGAGTTTATTAGATAAAGAAAAAAATGAAGGAGAAAAAAACGTTGATTTTGAAGGAAGAATTTTAAAAGATACAGAAAAAATTATAGAATGTTAATAAAGAAAATAAAACTAAAGAATATTAGAAGCTATATTGGTGAAGAAATAGAATTTGATAAAGGCATTACTTTATTGTCAGGAGATATAGGTTCAGGAAAATCAACAATTCTATTAGCTATAGATTTTGCTTTGTTTGGACTAAGAAAAGGTTATTTATCAGGAAATGCCTTGTTAAGAAATGGTGAAAAAGAAGGATCAGTAGAATTAACATTTGAAATAGACGAAAAAGAAATAACAATAACAAGAAATCTGAAAAGAACTTCAACATCAATAGCCCAAGATTATGGTACTTTAAAGCAGTCAGAAAAAAGAGAATATTCCGCGATAGAATTAAAAGATTTTATTTTGTCAAAATTAAATTATCCTAAAGAATATCTTACAAAATCAAAATATTTCATTTACAATTATACAATTTATACCCCACAGGAAGAAATGAAACAAATTCTTTTAGGGGATAAAGAATATAGATTAGATACAATAAGAAAAGTATTTGGAATTGATAAATATAAAAGAATAAAAGAAAACTCTAAAATCCTAATTGATAACATTAGATTAAAAAAGAAAGAATTATCATTAATAACAGATAAGCAAGAAGAAAAAAAATTTGAAAAAGAAGATAAACATTATAAAATTGTAAATAATATAAATTTAATAGAAAATCTAAAACTAGATTTAGAAAAATTAAAGGCAAAATTACTGGAGAAACAAAATGCAATCCTCAGTTTAGATAAAGAAATAAAAGAATTTAATGATTTTAAAAAGCATTTAGAATTAAAAAATCTTGAATTAAGTTATAAAACTAGGCAAATAACTAAAAATGAAGATGATACTATAAATTTAGAAAAAGAAATTTTAAAATTAAAAGAAGAAACAAAGGAAAATATTGAATTTAATAAAGAAATTAAAATAGAAAAAGAAAACTCTTTGAAAAAATTAAATGAAGAATTACAGGAATTAAAATTAAAAGAAAGAGAATTTCTAATTAAAAAATCAAATTCCCTAGAAATAATCAAAAGCATAGAAAAACTGGATATTTGCCCTACTTGCAAACAAAATGTTACGATAGAATATAAATCTAATATAAATTCTAAGGAAAATGAAATTATAATAAAATTAGATTCAGAATCTGCCCAAATAAAAGATAAAATAAACTCAATTACAAAAGAAATATCTGATCTAACAATAATTCTAAATAATCTAGCAAGAAAGGAAAATTTAATTGAAATCATAAATCTAAAAAGAAAATCTTTGCAGGAAAAATTAGTTAAAATTGAAGAAATAAAAACTCAAAATTTGAAATTAAAAGAAGAAATTCAGAAATTAAAAGAAGAAACTGAAAATCTAAACAAAATTATACATTCGTATTCTGATTTAGATAAAAAATATGAGACTCAAAAAAGAGAATTAGAACTATTAAATAAAGAAAATAATGATATGGAAGTAAAAAAAGCTGTGTTGGAAAATGATATTCAGAATTTAAATAGAGAAATAGAAAAAATAAACCAAGAAATAGAAAAAATAAATGAAGCAAAGAGAAAATTAAATTACTTAACACAATTGCAGAGTTTTATTGAAGGTAATTTCATCAACATATTAGAGACAATAGAGAAAAAAGTTATGTTAAAAATAAAAAATGATTTTGATAGTTTCTTCCAAAAGTGGTTTTATATGTTGATTGATTCTGAAATAATTAAAGTTAAGCTAGATGAGGAATTTTCTCCAATTATTGAACAGGCAGGACATGAATTAGAATATGTAAATCTATCAGGTGGGGAAAAAACAGCGGCAGCCTTAGCATACAGATTGGCCTTAAATCAAATTATCAACACTTTTGTAAGTGAAATTAAAACAAAGGATCTTTTAATTTTAGACGAGCCAACAGATGGCTTTTCTTCAGAACAATTAGATAGATTAAGACAAGTTTTTGAAGAATTAAACACTAACCAGATAATTATAGTAAGTCATGAAAATAAAATAGAAAGCTTTGCAGATAAAATAATAAGATTGCAAAAAACAGATCACATAACAAAAATAATCTAATTTTCTTTAATAAACTTTTTCTCAAAAAGTTTAAAGTATAGATAAATTGTAAGCCAGCTTCTGTTGAATTTCCTTAAAAGGAATAATTCATACTAACATTTTACTAAGCGTCTGTAAAAGACTTGCACTAGCCAGGACTTGCCGTTTCAATCTATCCTATAGGAACGTCTTTGGGTTAGCTCATTTCCTTCTCAGGAAATTTCGCCAATATCATCCTACCCATAGGAGATATCGTTTCTGAGCAGTTGCCAACTTTTTCAAGTTCTTTCTTGCAAAAGTGACTTTTTTTGCAGTGGCTGGACTTTCCTCAGAACTTAAGTTCCGAAAGTTAGTTTTTACCTATACTTTAAGTAAAAACTTGTTAAATCTATTTTTAAATTTTTCTAATTACTAAAAAAAGGAGTTTGTGTCGTGTCTGGAAATTATTAATGCGAATAACTCATTATTTTAACCTGATTTATTAAACAAAAAAAGGGCTCTGGTGCATTCCTAAATTTTAAATAGAAAAGAGGCATAGCCTCCTTTATTGCAAAAAAGGAGAGGTGATGCCTCATTGATAAATGAGTATGAAGATTATTTAAAATTTGTTGATTCTGCACTAGAGTTAGCCAAAAAAAGAAAACTTTATATATAAGTTATTTTAATAGAAAATTTCTATGGTGGAATAAAAATATAAGATATAAAAATTCTAGTCATAAATTCACGCCATGTGTTTTGATTCATGATAAACATCTTGGCTTATATGAGTACTTGATGCTCACATTAAGTATGATGCAAGCATGTAATTGTGTGTAGAGCTTAGTAAAAGTTAGATTTTTACAAGATCTTGCGTGAATTCCTGTTTATCCTGCAGGAGGTCACTGCTATTGGGATGCGATTTAGACATGCAAGTCAAGGATTCTTCGGAGTCCTGGCGTACGGCTCAGTAACACGTCGATAATCTGCCTTATGGTCTGGGATAACCTTGAGAAATTGAGGATAAGCCCAGATAAGAAAAAACTACTGGAATGTGTTTTTTCTGAAAAGCAATGCCATAAGATGAGTCGGCGGCTGATTAGGTAGTTGGTGAGGTAAAGATTAGAATCAACCTTGATTCTAAATTACAAGCTCACCAAGCCTGTGATCAGTAAGGGGAATGAAAGTTCTGGCCTTGAGAAGGACACTGAGACAAGGGTCCTAGCCCTAAGGGGTGCAGCAGTCGCGAAACCTTTACAATGCGCGTAAGCGTGATAGGGGTATCCCAAGTGCCTACCTTCTGGGTAGGCTTTTGCTGAGTATAAATAGCTCAGAGAATAAGTGGTGGGCAAGACTGGTGCCAGCAGCCGCGGTAACCCCAGCGCCACAAGTGGTGACCACAATTATTGGGCCTAAAGCGTCCGTAGCTGGCTCAAAAAATCCTTTGTGAAATTGTTGGACTCAATCTAACAACGTGCAGAGGAGACTTTTGGGCTTGAGACCGGGAAGAGATAGAAGTATTCCTTGGGGAGCGGTTAAATGTTATAATCCTTGGAGGACTACCAATAGCGAAGGCATCTATCTAGAACGGGTCTGACAGTGAGGGACGAAAGCTAGGGGAGCAACGCGGATTAGATATGGACAAGAAACTTATAAAATTTAAAATAATGTTGCAAAAAAATTAATTTATTTTAAATAAATGTCTCTTATGTTCACTAAATACCCGATTAGTCCTAGCTGTAAACGCTGCGAACTAGGTGTTGCATATTCTTTGGGAGTATGCAGTGCCGGAGCGAAGGTGTTAAGTTCGCCGCCTGGGAAGTACGGCCGCAAGACTGAAACTTAAAGGAATTGGCGGGGGCGCACTACAAGGGGTGAAGTGTGCGGTTTAATCTAACTCTACTCAGAAAATCTTACCATGGGCGATGGCATGATGAAGGTCAGATTAAAGGTCTTACCTAAAGGGCCCAGAGATGCTGCATGGCCGTCGTCAGCTCGTGCCGTGAGGTGTCACGTTAAGTCGTGCAACGAGCAAGACCTACATTTATAGTTGCTAACGAGTCTTTTCGATGTTCGAGCACACTATGAAGACTGCCTTGGTAACAAGGAGGAAGGTGTAGGCAACGATAGGTCTGTATGGCTCGAATCTCATGGGATACACACGCACTGCAATGATAAGGACAATAGGATACAACTCCGTAAGGAGAAGTTAATCCCTCAAACCTTATCTTAGTTCAGATTGAGGGTTGTAACTCACCCTCATGAAGCCGGAATCCCTAGTAATCGGATATCATCAGTGTCCGGTGAATACGTCAATGTGCCTTGCACACACTGCCCATCAAGTCAACCGAGCAGAGTTTTGGTGAGGTTTAGTTTTTAGCTAAATCAAATCAGAGCTCAGTAAGGTGGGTTAAGTTGTCACAAGGTATCTGTAGGGGAACCTGCAGATGGATCACCTCCTTTTATTTTATCTTTTACTAAGTACACAAACTAATTACATGCTTGAAAAAATTATGGGCCCGTAGCTCAGTCTGGTTAATCATTTTTGATTAAACTTTTTGCGAAAAAGTTTTTAGGACAATAGAGCACTGCCCTTGCAAGGCAGGGGCCTCGGGTTCAAAATAATTTTTGTTAGACTCAAAAATTAATGAACATCCCGACGGGTCCACTCTAATCTTTTTTAGAAAAAGAGATTAATCAAAAAAAAATGGAAATATTTTTCCATAATTTTTTTGGTAAAGCTTTTTTCTTAAAAAAGGTTTAATGCAGCTCAGAAATTTGAAACAATTTTTGGGTGAAGAGAATCATCTAAAACTTTACAAAAAGTTTTTTCACGCTCATTAGGAGATGATAAGAATTTTCTGTTAACGCTTTTTTGCGAGAAAAGATTAGTTCTTATTTTTGATGAAACTTTTTTTGAAAAAAGTTTCTAATGATTCTGTGCATAGGCAATTCGAGGTCTGATGTTCCTACTCCATTAGGTGAATGACTTGGCTCAAGTGCTGATGAAGGGCGTGGCAAGCTGCGATAAGTTCCAGTGAAGTGCACGCAACTTTTGAGCTGGAAATCCCTGAATGAGACTTCTCATTAGATCTGAAAAGATAGGGAACCCAGGGAATTGAAACATCTTAGTACCTGGAGGAAAAGAAATTAATAAAGATGTCGTGAGTATCAGCGAGAAAAAACGACATAGAGCAAACTGAATCTTTTTTAGAAATAAAAAAGAAATGTAGTGTAATAGGACCTTACTTATGATCTGAGTTAGATTTAGTCAAAGTTCTTTGGAAAAAGATACCTAAGAGGGTGATAGTCCCGTAGATTAAACTAACAGACTTATAAGGTATCCTGAGTAGCGCTCATTGGATATTGGGCGTGAATTTGGGAGATATTAACTTCCAACTCTAAATACTACTTGAGACCGATAGCAAAAAGTACTGCGAAGGAAAGTTGAAAAGAACCTTTAACATGGAGTGAAAAGAACCTGAAACCTAATGGATACAGAATGATACTATTCTTCGGAATTGTATCGTGCGTTTCGAATAACGAGCCAGGGAGTGCATTTAAGTGGCGAGAGTAAAAATTTTACAATTTGTACTCGCAAGGAAACTAAAAATCTGCATTTCACGAAAGAGATTAGGTATGAAAGTGCCTAGAGTCACTTGAATGCGACCTGAATCCAGTCGATCTATCCCAGAGTAAGGTGAAGCAGGGGTAAAACCTTGTGGAGGCCTGAAGCAGTTCTAGTGTAAATCTGTTTGTATAACTTTGGATTAGGGGTGAAAAGCCAATCGAGACTGGTTATAGCTGGTTCCTGTCGAAATAGGCCTTAGTCTAGTCTTGAATGAGGTAGTTGGAATTGTAGAGCTACGGATTTAGGAGCAAGGGGAAGAAATTCCTCCCTTCTTTGTCCAACTCCGAATGTTCTAACATCATAGAATTCAGGAAAAAGCGGCGTGGGATAAGCTCATGTTGCAAGAGGGGAACAACCCAGACTATAGTTAAGGTCCCTAAATACTGGTTAAGTGTCAAAGGGTAAAAGGTGTATATAACCAGAGACATGAGGGAGGTATGCTTAGAAGCAGCAATCCTTTAAAGAAAGCGTAATAGCTCACCTTTCAAGGTTATACGCCCTGAAGATGGACGGGGCTAAATCAGTTACCGATACTATAGACTAGTTTAAAAAACTAAGTGGTAGGCAGGCGCTTTATTAGGGTAGAAGCTTTTTCAAAAGAAAAAGTGGACCTAATAAAATTGAGAATCCTGGTAGTAGTAGGAGCAATATAGGGTAAGACTCCCTAATATCTGAAGAGTAAGGGTTTCTTAGCAATGCAAATCAGCTAAGAGTAAGTTAATCCTAACCAAAGGCCTAACAGGTCTTCGGGAATGGGAAAAAGGTTAATATTCCTTTACTGTTTAAGTACATGTGGCAACACAAATTTAATTTCAGACGCTTTGGGCTAAATCAATATCTATTGTCGTAGATATTAATTAGAGCAAATCAAGGAAGTACTGTAATGGTGAGAACTTGATTAATTCTAAGAATAGTAGGCCTTATGGTTTATTTGATTGATGCCTTGAGCCCGTGAAAATGAAATTAATTGAATCTTGAACAATTATACCCAGAACCAACACAGGTACTCTAGGTGAGAAGCCTAAGATAAGATGGTCTAAACTAACTAAGGGAAATCGGCAATTTAGTTCCGTATCTTTGGTAGAAGGAATCCCTGCGGTTGTGGTCTTATGATTGCAATTACAGGGCTCAGTAACAAGGCGGGTCCGACTGTTTAACAAAAACGCAACGTCTCGCAAGACAGCAATGTTGTGTATGAGACGTGACGTCTGCCCAGTGCAAGTATCTCAAACCTCTTTTCAAGGAGGCTAAGGACTTGTAAACGGCGGGAATATTTGTTGTAAGGCGGTAAAGGGAGTACTTAGTTCAATATATATTGAGTATTGAGGCTGAAAGTAAAAGGAAATTTTTGGAAAATATTCCTGTTGAACATCCAGTACTCCTGAAAAACCTTTAACAATTCTAGACTATAATTCTCTTAAGGTAGCGAAATTATCATTAATCTCGCTTTAGATTTAAGATGAAAAAAAGCCATTCATCTAAGAGAATAGCCTTTGGGTTTGTTAAACAAATGAGAGAAAAATTTTAGCAATGGGATTAATGATATCGTTGTACCTTGTCGTTTGAATGACGACGCGCATGAATGGCGTAACGAGATCCGCACTGTCCCTAGTTAGTGTCCACTGAAAATACCCTTCTGGTGTGCAGGCCAGAGACCTCCAGCGGGAAGAAAAGACCCCGTAGAACTTTACTGTAGTTTGTTGTTGTGATATAGATTCTACTGTGTAGCATAGGTGGTAGTTGCTATGCCTTGGCTGCTAGGTCAAGGATAGACAAAACTGAAATACCACTCTGCAGAATTTATGTTGCTTACTAACCTGTTAGGACAGCAGCAGATAGACAGTTTGGCTGGGGCGGCACCCTGTTGAAAAGATATCAACAGGGCCCAAAGGTCAACTCAAGATGTTTGGAAATCATCTGAAGAGTGCAAGAGCAAAAGTTGGCTTGACTGGATTTTGACCATTAAAAAATCCAGAGACAAAAGTCTGGTCTAGCGAACCCCTATGTCCTTATTAATAGGGGCTAGGTATGACAGAAAAGCTATCTCGGGGATAATCTAGGAGAAACATCAAAAGATTATATACAACTATCACCGAGTATTAAATATGAATAAAAAATTTGCATATTTAATCGGTGTGTTGCATGATGCACATATTATCAACAAGAAATCAAATTCCCAATATGGTTTTGAAATTGAGCAAAAAAATAAAAAATACGCTGAATTTTTGTCAACTTTCTTTTCACAGTTATTCAAAATTGAAAAACCAAAGTTAGAATTACGTGAAAGAAGTTGGGGAAATTATTGGCGTATTAGAATTTATTCAAAGAAAATATTTGAAGAAATTGTTCAATATGACTTTACAAAAATAATTAAGTCGCAATCAAAACAAATTAAAAAGGAAATGATTCGAGGATTTTATGATGCTGAAGGATCAGTAAGCAGTGATGAAGTAAGAATGTTTAATAAAAATACAAAACTCTTAGAAACTTTGCATGATATTTTATCTACTGAGTTTAATTTAAGACTTGGAAAGATAGTTGTATCAAAGGATGATGTTTATCAGCTTCCAATTTATGCGAAAAATGATAAAAACAGGTTTATGAAAATTTTCAAACCAATTCATCCTGATAAGTTTAAGATTTTCTCTTAGATCCCTAGAACTGAGTCGTAGCGCCTAAGAGCTCATATCGATGGCGCTGTTTGCTACTTCGACGTCGGCTCACCATATCCTGGCTGTGCAGAATGTCGCAGGCAAAATTAACTCAATAGTTTTTCTAACCAAAAAATTCTAAGTCTTTTCTTCAAATTCTGTTAGTCAGAAGAATTAAAAATCTTCAAAAAGAAAAGACTAGTTAGAACTATAATAATTTCATATTCATTTTTAGAAATTATTGAGAAAAATTTTGTCCTTCGAACTGTAGGCAGCCAAGGGTGGGGGTGTTCACCCATTAAAATGGTTCGTGAGCTGGGTTAAGGAACGGTTGTAAGCAAATGTATAAGCAAACTAAAACATCTCTGTATATTTGCTGAAGTGAGGTTTAAGTCCTCCCGTTTAATATAACGTTGTGAGACAGTTTGGATTATATCTACTGGAGGTGCATAATATCTGAGGGTAAGGATCATTTAGTACGAGAGGAACGGTGATTCGGAGCCTCTGGTCTATCGGTTGTCTGACAAGGCAGGCCGAGCAGCTACGCTCTAATGGATAACTCCTGAAAGCATCTAAGGAGGAAGCCAAACTCAAAACGAGATATAGGACGCTCAAAGAACATGAGCTTGATAGGACTGAAGTGTAAGTATGAAGCTTCGGCGACATATTCAGCTTGCAGTTACTAATCGTCCAAAACCATCAAACTTCAAATAATTGCCTATGTACATTTTTTATTTTTTAATTCTATAATTTTTATCAGAGAAATCTTAATATAATCAAATTTCCGGAGATTTTATTAAAGTGATTTAAATGACAAAGCAAAGAAGATATGGAATTGATGTTATTAATATCTACCTAACTCAATTAACAAATCCAAAATTCTCTTTAGAAGAAGAAAAAGGTCTAGCTGAAAGAGCAAGAATAGATGAAAAAGCGAGAGAAGAACTTTTGTTGGGTACATTGTGGGTGGTTCCAGCTATTGCCAATAGATTCATGGGAAGTGGCTTAGATTATATTGATTTAATTGGTGAGGGAAATTACGGCCTTATAAAATCAATAAATTCATTGGATAAGTTTAGGGGGAGTAGCAGATTCAGCACTTATGCAGGAGAAATAATTCTTAACACAATATATGACTTGCTTAGAAAAGAAAAAAGGCAGGCTAAATTTAAAATAGAAGATTTTACAAAATTAGTTGATCAAAATCCAGGCCCATTAGAAATTTTAGAAAGAAAAGAATTATTGGGGAATCTTGAAAAAGCAGTTGAAAATTTATCGCAAGCTGAAAAAAGTTTTTTAAGAAGTCTATTTGTAAAAGATAAGAAAATAAATGCAATAGCGCAGTCAGTTAATAGAAAAAAACTTTTTTTATATAGAAAAAGAAATAAAATATTTGAAAAAATAAAAGAAAAAATGAAAATTTAAAAATGTTCTAAATATTTCCAAGTTACTTCAATTTCTTCAACTCTCTCATAAGGACTTACATCAGTCTTTATTTTACTGCCAGAATTATATTCCAATATCCCTTGATAAGCAATCATTGCACCATGATCACCACTATATTCTAAAGGTACAGAATAAAATTTTGCTTTTCTTTCATTACACATTATTGTAAGCATTTCTCTTAATCTTCTGTTTGCAGCCACCCCACCAATTAAAACCAATTCCTTTTTTCCGCAATTAGCCATTGCTCTTTCACTTACTTCAGTTAACATTGAAAAACAAGTTTCTTGCAAACTAAAGCATAAATCTTCTTTCTTATTGCCTTTCATAAGTAAATCAGCAGCTTTGGTTATTATTCCTGAAAAGCTTAAATCCATCCCCTTAACAATATAGGGCAGTTCAGAATAGCTTCCTTTTTTAGCCAGTTCTTCAATTTTCGGGCCGCCTGGAAATCCCAAGCCTATTTCTCTTGCAAATTTATCCAAAGCATTTCCTATAGCTAAATCCAAAGATTCCCCAACTTGGTGAAATCTTTTATTTTCCAAAATTAAAATTTGCGTGTTTGCTCCAGATACAAATAAGTAAATTGGATCTTTAACTTTCGTGTGAAAATGAGCAGAACTTAAGTGGCTTGCAACATGATTAACACCAATAATGGGCAAATTCATTTCTTTTCCAAATTCCAATGCAATTTTCCTTCCTTCATGTAAACTAGGTGGCAATCCTGGGCTTCTTGAAAAACTTATCAAATCTATTTTGGGGTATTTTGCTTTCAAAATAGCTTCTTCAATAATCCTTTTTCCAACTTTTCTATGATGCTTAGCAGCGTCAATTGGTATTATCCCGCCTTTTTCAGTTTTCAACATGTCTCTTGTATCAGAAAGAATTTTCTTTTTACTGGAAACTATTCCACATCCAAATGTATGGGAAGTTGATTCAATACCTAAGCATATCATAAATAAAAGAAAAAAATAAAGATTAAAAATCTTTTTATCTAAAACTATTTAGAGTATATAGTCATCAGCTGAATATTTTCCAGCACCTATTAAAGCCAATGTCAAAAGTCCAGCAAACAAGGTTAACACAAATTCTATTCCCCCTGGAACTAAAAATCCATTTGGCAAGTGTACCAGCAATAAAGCAACCAACATATTAACAGCTAATAATACACTAGTATATCTTGTCATTAATCCCAATAATAAAGCAATTCCACCAAAAAATTCAAGCAAAGAAACTATAATTGCAAAAAATGTAGGTAAAGGAATCCCTAAACTTGCAAAAAATCCAGCTGTTCCTCCTGGAAAGTTCCCAGTAAATAATTTTAAGTATCCATGATAGATAAATACTGCTCCCAAGGCAATTCTTAAAGGCAACAACCCATAATCCGAATATTTTTTTAAATGATGTGTCATTTTTCCTCCTTTATAATATAAATTTTGTTGTTTTTATTTCGTCATATAATTTCATGTAGTCTGGTGCTTTTGTTAAACTCTTTATTTTAGCAAACTTTGAGCAAAGACCTTGAAAAAAATACAACAATTTTTCTTCTATTTCCTCTTCATTCTCAATTCTTGTTATATAGATATTTTGTAAAATATCATTACTATCTTCCACTATCATCCTGTCTTTTTTCTTAATTTCCAATAAAATGCTGTTCACAATTTCCACTGGGTTCTTTAGATAAAATTGTTTCACTATTTGCTCTACCTGATCATTTCTTGTAAATGTAATTCTTATAGATGAAATAGATTCTTTTGGTTTAAAGTCTAAAATCTCTAATTTTTTTACTCTGTAAATTGTTTTCTGCATAGTCTAGGTAATATTGTCAAATTTAAAAACTTTATTACATTCCATTTTTCTTTTCGTAAATTTTCCTAAAGTTTTTTTAACTTCTAAGAAACTTATCAATATTAAAATTCTTTGCAAATTCTAAACATTTCATCATTTTTTCTTTACTTCCATAAATTACTCCTTTTAAATCTTCAAGGCTTTCTTCTAAAGAAATAGAAGTGTTGATAAAATATTTAAATAAAGATAGATAAGTTAATTCTTTTCTTATGCTTTCAATTCTTTGCCCAGAATTAGAATCTTCCTTAAGCCTTATTCTTTGAATTAAAGTAGTAAATTTCTCTGGTGTAATAAAAATAGTAACCATGTCTTTATCCAAATCTTTATGATTTTTTAAAATATTAGCTACTCCCTGAACATCCATTACCCAAACTACTTTTTTGCCTTCTTGTTTTAATTTATTTTTAACTTCATCTTTCAAGGTGCCATAATAATTTCCATGTACTAATGCAGTTTCTATAAATTTGCCCAGGTCTTTAAAATCCTCTTCTTTTAAAAAATAGTAGTCATTTTTGTCAACTTCTCCCTCTCTTGGCTTTCTGCTTGTGGACGTGACAATCCTGGCTATTTTCGGGTCTTTTAGCAATAAATTTACTAATGTAGTTTTTCCTGATTGTGCAAAGCCAGAAATAATATATAAAACCATAGTCTAAAAACTCATTAATTAAATATAAATATTTTTATATTCTCTATTTATTCTTTTTAGATATGTTGACAGAAAAATCAGTTGGGGGTATTATATTTTTTGAAGAAAATAATAAAAGAAAATATCTTTTATTAGAGTATGAAAGAATAAACGACCAAAAAGGACAACATAAATATTGGGATTTTCCAAAAGGTCATGTAGAAAAAGATGAAAAAGAAACAGACACCTTATTTCGAGAAATAAAAGAAGAAACTGGGCTAGAAGACGTAAATCTAATTCTGGGGTTTAAAGAAAAATTAAAATATTTCTTCAAAAAAGATAGTAAATTAATTAGTAAAGAAGTTATCTATTACTTATTAAAGTCAAATACAAAAGAAGTTAAAATATCTTTTGAGCATAAAGGGTTTAAATGGATTGATTATGAAGAAGCTTTAAAGCAGATAGAGTTCAAGTCCTCAAGAGATATGTTAAAAAAAGCTGAAAACTTTATTAAGAGCTCATTAATGAATTATGAATAAATTTAAAAACAAGCATTTTAGTTTTTTAGTTAACCTAGAGAATGAAAAGAAACTAGGTTCTTATAAAATGGCAGATATAAAAGCACTTTGTTCAATATGCGGTAAAAACTGGGCTGATTTGGTTTGTGATAATTGTTTGTCCTATGTTTGTCAGGAATGTTTTGATAAAGATAAAAAAATGTGTAAGCCTTGCACTAAAGGCCCACAGTTTTAGCATTATTAAATCTCTTAATTTCTAAAAATTTATAAGCTTATCTGGCTTAAATAAGAAATCCCAAAAATAAACCAAAACAAAATGAAATTAGAAAATTTATTTAAATATTTAACAGGAGCTTTTATAGTTCTAATGTTGACTGATGCTATTACGACAACTAAAGAAGAGATAGCTACGCGAGAGAAAGCCAGACAAGAAACTAAAATGCATAGAAATCTGCAAAAATATGGCTCTGTTTTATACATAAAAAACCCAGAAGCAGAAAACCAGATTTATATTGTCTTGCTAGAAAACCCAACAGATTATAAATTGCTTTATGGAAGCAGAAGAAGAGCAAGAGTTAAACTAGAAACATACAGAATAGCTGAATCAATAATAAAAGCCAGAAAATTAGAACTAATTCTTATGCCAGGAGATTATGAAAATCACAATTATGATTTCTTAACCTATGAATTTTTTAAAGGAAAATTATCAGATGAAGATTTATCTGAATTAAAAGAAATTGACGATGATGCTCTGGAAAAAAGGATGTTAGATCTACCCATAAAAAAAACGCCAGAACATTCTCAAAAAATAATGGATGTCCCGAGACTGTTAAAACTTAATTTCCCGGATTTAAAAATGTTGGGAGTTGACAATGATCAATTGTATGTCTTAAGCTTAATAATCTCTGATTTACTAGAAACAGAAAAAAAACCATCAAAAAGAAAGCAGTTCTTATCAGATTTAGACTACTTAAATTCACTAAGATCAGCACAGGCTTTAATAAATGCACCGTTAAAAACTGAAGCAGAATTTGACGAAGGCAGAATTCAAAAAAGAGAAGCAATAATTCTTATTGAAATCTCAAATGAGATAATACCTTCAATAAGAGTAAATAAAGTAAAGATTTTACAAAGACAAATAAAATTAGAAGACAGAATAATTGAGTCTTTTGGTTTAGAAGAAAATCTTTCTTTTGGTAAAAGAGGCTATGGGGTTAAAGTAATAGCTCCTAATTGTCTTTTAAACTAAAAAATAATTTTGACTGGGCTTCTTGCAAAAGTTTATCTCTTAACTACAATCTCAATAATATCCCTGTTCTTCAGCAAATATTCTTTTCCAATTACTCTTTTTGCCCTAACGTCATAAGCCTTAATGAAGTTGTTTCCTAAATCAGTATGTAGTCTAAATGCAAAATCTAAAGCACTAGAACCATCAGGCATCAAGTAACAATCTGGAATAGTTCTCCCTTCAGAATCTTTTAAATTATTTAAACCACCAGGAAATATAGCTAAATATTTTAATAAATCGAAAACAGCAAAATCCAAAATATCCTGTACTCCAGTGCTTCCATAAATATCAAGAACATTCTTTTGGATATATTCCAGCGCATTTTTCTGTTCTTTAGTTAATTTATCTGAAATAATTTTAAAGCTATTTTCACCAGGAATATACTCAATTAATTCATGTTTTGCAGCCTCCCGTAAAGCTAATTCAGAATCAGCTGAACTAGGAATAATAGTATATTCAGGAAAACTTTCCTTTAATCTGTCTAAATTTAATTTACTTCCATTAATATCTATTTTATTAGCAGCAATAATAATTGGTTTTGTCACTCTTCGTAATTCACTTGCTAAACTCTTTAAATCATCATTACTCCACTCAGTCGGATGGTGGATTAATTTTAATTTTTTTATTGATTCTTCAACATTTTCTTCTGCAACTTTTAAACTAGAAAGTTGTTTTGCAAGAGCTTTTTTTATATTTTGATTTTCTTGTTGCACAGTCCTTGCAAATTTCTCCCAACCTTTTTTCATTATTCCAAAATACCACATATCTAATTCATGCTCTAAAAATCTAACATCTTTCAAAGGATCGTGGCTTAAAGGCTTCACACTTTCTCCTTTTTCATTTGTACTCCCAGAAATATCAATAATGTGGATTAATGCATCTGCTGAAGCAATACTGGTAAGAAATTCATTTCCTCTGCCAGCACCAATATGACTGCCTTCTATAAGTCCAGGAATATCAGTTAGTTTTATAGGTACAAACCTATTTTCATTAATGCAGTACCCAAATCTTGGAGTGCATTTAACCTTAAATTCTCCTTCAATACATTTTACCTTTACATATGCAATTCCTTCCTGGCTTTTTAAGGTTGTGAAGGGATAATTAGCTATTTCTGCTTCAGCTAAAGTAGCAGCCTTAAAAAAACTGCTTTTTCCTACAGATGGTTTTCCAAATAAAGCTATAAACATATTTCTTTTTTATAAAAAACTCCTTTAAAAAATTATTGTAAATCTAAATTATGGGTATATTTGCTCTATTGTTATTAAAAATCTCTTTTTAACAAAAATGTTTAGTCGAGCCATAATCAAGTGCCTTTATAAATTAATTTTTTTGCAGCATCTTTAGCTGTAAAAAATCCTTTTATAGCTATTGATATTTTTCCAAAAAGTCATTTTATAAGAATAAATTAAAAAATAGCAAAATTATTTTAAAACAGAATAAACTTTTCTAAATACAGCATTAAAAAATTCTTTATTAAAGTTTTTCTTCTTAAAATCCCTAAAATATAAAATTATTAATTCATGGCATTTTTTGGAAACCTTATTAATATTTGATTCATAGCATTTTGAAAGATATCTTACTAATTCATGAGCGCGTTTAGTTTTATACAAAGGCAAAATTACAGAAATTAAGCTTAATTCAAATTCAAAAACCAATCTTATTAAATCCAAATCATATTGGGCGCTTTTCTTTAAATCGCCGTAAAAAACAGGTCTTGGACATATCTTTCTGTCAAATTCTAATTTATAATAAGTTATTAAATATTTTGTTAATTTATTCTTGACTAGTTCATTATTTGCATAAATATCTTTTAAAGTAAGAATAGAAATTGTAGAAATGTCATTAAATAACCACTCTAAATCCCTTTTTTCATATTTTAATTTCATAAATAATTGGTGGTTTCTCCCCATTATATTCTCAAAATCTTCCAAAACTTTTTTATATACTCCCTTGTTTATTTGGTTAATATGGCTGATCTCATGCAATAATAATCCAATTAAACTGTCTTCTTTCTTAGCCAGAACTTTATCCATATAAATTATGATCACCCCCCTATTTTTATACTTGAAAGAAAAAGAGATTTTATGCAAGCAAGCAATTTTAAGTCTTTTTTGAATATTTCGAGGTAATTTAATAGAATAACATAAATTGATATTTTCTAGAAAATAAATATGTAAATTTCTAGGTATTTTAATAAGCCTCTTTGTTTTATTTAATGTATTTTCAATATAATTCTTGTCTAAATGCCCAATAACCTTTATATTCATCAATAAAATATAGTAAATTTTAAATATATATAATTTTGCAAGTATTTTTAGTTTTCAAATGTTAAAATTTACCTCTAAAGTAATAGAAGTTTTTGATGAAACACCTGACACAAGAACAATTAGGTTTGAAGTAGATCCATCTTTCTCATTTAAACCAGGTCAGTTTGTAATGATAAACGCAGATGTAAAAGTAAATGGAGAGAAAAAAATTATAAAAAGAGCTTATTCAATATCATCTTCTCCATTAAAAAAAGAGCATATAGATCTAACAGTTAAGACCTATGAAACAGGTTTAGTTTCTAAAAGACTTTATTTCATAAAAAAAGATGAAAAAATGGAAATTTCAGGTCCTTTTGGACATTTTATATTTGATGAAAATATTCATAAGCATATTGCTTTAATTGGAGCTGGTTCAGGTATTACACCATTAATGTGCATGATGCGTTATATCCAAGACAAAAATCTAGATAATATTGAGGTAGATATAATTTATTCTTCAAAAACTCCAGATGATATAATCTTTAGGGAAGAGTTCTTGAAAAATAGTAAAAGAAATATAAAAATTAACCTTACAATAACAAGACCAGCTCAAAACAATTCATGGAAATTAACAGGAAGAATTGACGAACAAATGTTAAGGCATTGTATAAAAGAAATAAATTCACCTTATTATTATATAGCTGGCCCAACACCAATGGTAGAAGAAACAAATAAATTATTAAAACAAATTGGTGTTTCAGAAGAAAAAATAAAATTAGAGAGATTTGGAGCTAATGCATAAAAATTCTAAAACTTTAAATATTCAAAAACCAGAACAATTCTATGGAAAAAAAAGAGTTTACAGTTACTCCATGGGAAGTTAAAGGCGAAGTAGACTATGATAAATTAGTAGAACAATTTGGTGTTCAAAAAATTGATAATCTTATTCTAAATAGAATACAAAAACATACTAAAGAATTGCATTTCATGCTAAGAAGAAAAATATTTTTTGCTCATAGAGATATAAATTGGTTATTAGATGAATATGAAAAAGGGAATAAATTTTATATTTATACAGGAAGAGCGCCTTCTGGCCCAGTACATTTAGGCCACTTAATGATTTGGGTATTTACAAAATGGTTGCAGGATAAATTCAAAACTGAATTATTATTTCAATTTCCAGATGAAGAAAAATTCCTGTTTAAAGAAAATTTATCCTTAGAAAAGTCAGAAGAATATTTGCATGAGAATATGCTTGATGTAATTGCATTAGGTTTTGATCCTAAAAAAACTAAATTCTTAATAGATACAAAAAATGCAGACTTAATGTATAAAGAAGCTTGTAAAGTTGCAAAAAAAATAACTTTTTCAACAGTTAAAGCAGCTTTTGGATTAAATGAACAATCAAATATTGGAGCAATATTTTATACTTCAATGCAAGCAGTTCCAGCATTTTTGCCATCAGTTTTAAAAAATAAAAAAATTCCTTGTTTAATTCTCCATGCAATAGACCAAGATGTCCATTTCAGAATTACAAGAGATATTTTGCCAAAATTAGGATATTATAAACCAGCTTCAATTCAGGGAATTTTCTTGCCGCCTTTAACAGGACCATTAGGAAAAATGTCAGCATCAGAAGAATCATCTGCAATTTACACTACAGATTCTTCAAAAGAAAGCGAAAATAAAATTAAAAAATACGCTTTTTCAGGTGGACAAGCAACAATAGAAGAACATAGAAAAAAAGGAGGAAATCCAGACATAGACGTATCTTACCAATGGTTAAGAATGTTCTTTGAGCCAGATGATAAAAAATTAATGAAGATTCATGACGATTATAAATCAGGAAGATTACTAACTGGAGAATTAAAAGAAATCTTAATAGAAAAAGTTATAAAATTCTTAAAAGAACATCAAAAGAAAAGAGAACAAGCAAAAAAACAAATTAATAAATTTCTAATTAAATAATTATTTTTTATTCTATTTAAGAAAATAGATTATTAAACCTACCACTAAAAAGATTTATATATAACATAAGTTAAATAATATATAACTCATATATAATAAAAATGAAAACATACTCAAAAACTAGAGCAATCGGAGGATCCTTGGTAGTTACAATACCGGCAAATATAGTCAAAGCCGAAAGAATAAAAGAAAATGAACTAGTAGAAATAGAAATAAAAAAAACCAAAAAAGACTATTTTGGTACTCTAAAAGGAATTGGACGTTTTACAGAAGAAGATGAATTAAAAGGTCAATTAGAAGAAGAATGAAATACCTTATTGATGCATATGCCTGGGTTGAATATTTAACAGGAGGCAAGTTAGGAGAAAAAGTTAGAGAACTAATCCTAAGTGATAATGAAATAATTTCTTTAAATATTACAATTGCTGAAGTGGTAAGCAAAATTAAAAGAAAAAAAGAAAATGCAGAAATAGCTTATAACGCAATAAATTCAAATTCACAAATTATAAGCATAACTCCAGAAATAGCAAAAGAAGCTGGTATAATTCATGCAGAGACAAGAGAAAAAATTAAAAATTTTGGTTTAGTTGATGCTTTATTATTAGTAATTGCAAGAGAAATAAAAGCAAAAATCATTACTGGAGATCATCACTTAAAAGATTTTAAAGAAGCCATTTTTATAGAATAATGAAAATACTTATTTCTTATTCCATTCCCTCAAAAAATTAGTCTTTAAATAATTATCCAGCATCTCTAATTCTTCATAAATACCACCAATTAATGAATATTTTTTAGCTTCTTTTAAATCAATCCAAGCATAATCAATTAAATCTTTACTCAAAGTAACTTCACCAGAATCATAATCAGCAAAAAAACTTACAACAATTGTTGGAATATTGTCAGGCCTTATAAAACTCAAGCTTGTTAAATATTTTATGTTTTTAACATTTAATCCTGTTTCTTCAATAACTTCTCTTCTAATTAAATATTCAAAAACATTATACCAGCAATCTTCTGTATCCTTAGGTCTTTTAGAATAATCATTTAATTCTAATTTTCCGCCAGGCACTGTCCATAAACCTGGAAAAGCCTTTTCTCTCTTAGATCTTCTTGCAATTAAGTATTTTCCATCTTTTACAATAATTGCAGTAGCAACAACATAATGTGCTTTATTAGGGTCCATAAAGCATTAAAAAAATAAAAATAAATATAAACATTTTTATATATAAAAGATAATGGGGGAACAAATTGTTAAATTATGATATCTTAAAATTCTACAGTAGAAAGGATATTCAAAAAGAGATAATTAAATTATCCAAAAACAGAGAAGTAGCTGTTAATTTTGGGGAAAAAGGCTATGGAAAAAGGCCTGACACATTAGAATATGAGAATGATATTTTAGAATTGGCTAAACAAGGCGCAACCTCTTTTCATGTCTCATTAGAGCGCTTTAAAGACCCTTTAAAATTAAAAACAGGAATGTCTCAAAAAGAATTAGAAGGATTAAGAACTGGTTTTGATATTATAATAGATTTAGATACAAAAATTTTCGAGATCTCCAAAATTTGTGCTTATTTAATTATCGAAGCATTAAAATTCCATAACGTAAAAAATATTTCAGTGAAATTTTCAGGTAATAACGGAATGCATATTGGAATTCCTTTTGAAAGTTTTCCTTCCCGAGTAAATAATAAAGAAACTAAAACATTATTCCCAGACGGCATTAAAGTAGTAAATTATTATTTAAAAAATTTCATAAAAGATCATTTAAAAGAAAAAATCCTTGATAATTTCTCATTAGAGGACATAAGTAATAAGTTAAAAAAATCCACAAATGAATTAAAAGAAAACAACCAGTTTAATCCCTTCAAAGTTATTGATATAGATTCTGTTTTAATTTCGCCAAGGCATTTATTCAGGTCTGTTTATAGCATAAACGAAAAAAGCAGTTTAGTAAGCATGCCTATTAACCTTAATAATATTTTAAAATTTAACAGGGAAGACGCAAAAATAGAAAAAATAAAAATTGAAGAGCCTTTTTTAGAATTTAAAGGAAACAAAGCAGATGCTTCGGATTTAATTATTCAAGCATTTGATTTTTATTCAAAAATCTCTGCAAGAAAAGATATTCAAATAAAAACAAGAAAAGAATTGTTCCAAGCAAAGAAAGAATATGAAATTCCAAAAATAGCAATTAAGGAAGAATTTTTCCCCCCATGCATCAAATTAATACTACAAGGAATTCAGCAAGATGGAAGAAAAAGAGCAATTTTCATTTTAATTAATTTTTTAAAAAAGATGGGCTGGTCTTTAGACCAAATACAAACAAGATTATTAGAATGGAACAAGGTAAACTATGAACCTTTAAGAGAAGGGTATATTATTTCACAGATAAATTGGCATAAAAGACAAAAACAGGAGATTCCTCCCCCAAACTGCGATAATCCTAGCTATTATACAGGGATGTTGGTCTGTAAACCTGATTTCTATTGTAAAAAAATTAAAAATCCAATTCAGCATACAATGAAAAAAATAAATAAAGAAAATTAATTTTCTTCTTTCTTAAAGTCCTCTTTCGCACTTGCAAGAACTAAAGGCTTGAATTGTTCTCTCTGAATTAAAATATCCAACTTAGAATCTAATTCAGTTGCAGTTCTTGATTCACCAGCAACAGATTTAGCTCTGTCAACAGCACCTTGTTGATATAAATCACGAAGATGCTCAAACCATATATCTAAAGCCTTTGTTGGATCATCGTAGTTCACAAATAATTTGCTATAATATACTTTAGCAAAACCAAATAACTTTTCCCTATCAGTTGTAACCATCTAAAAACTGGCTAAAAATATATTTAAAAAGCTTTCTTTTAAAATTTTAAAACCAAAGAGTTTTTTTGGTTAAGCCTTTTTTCTAAAAAAGGTTAAAATCGAATTAGTAAATAAAAAATATAAAAGACCTATTTTTGTCTGTATTAATGATAAAGAATAGGGAGAACGATGCGCTAAAAAAACTCTAAAAATATTAAGAGAGTACGTAAATCAAAATGGTTTAATGTCTATTTATAATATAACTAAAACAAGTGCTTAGGCCATTGTTAGAAGATCCTACAATAGCAGTTTACCCAAAAGAGTACATCTTTAAAAAAAAGTCACAATTGAAGATACAAAAAAATAATTAATGAATTTTTATCTTTTTAATTAAATTATTAAAATCCTTTTCAGAATAATTAGTTTTGTAATTTCTTAATAAATCAATTACTTTATCCTTATTAATAAAGATTCCTTTCTTTTCTAAAATAGAATAAACCTTTTTAGAAGTTAAAAATTGAAAAAAAGCAGTAACATTAGAAGGTTTTAAACTAAACTTTGCTCTCTCAAAATCAATCATAATTGCTTTATTTTTATTAATAATTATATGTTTGTAAGGATTGGACATTTCTTTTTTGTCTATTTTTAATTTATCCATAGTTCTGCATTGTTTTAAAACATCTAAAATAATTTTTTTGGGATTTTCAGATTCTTTAAAATAATCTATAATTCTTTTTCCATCTATATATCCACAAATAAAATAA
>Ga0209542_10005099_pt1 | contig 26561 bp, 31 predicted proteins | sample RifCSPhighO2_01_FD_184028 | JGI IMG/M metagenome (GOLD analysis project Ga0209542, IMG submission 184028) | Soil microbial communities from Rifle, Colorado - Rifle CSP2_plank highO2_0.1 (SPAdes) (version 2) | ecosystem: Environmental > Terrestrial > Deep subsurface > Rock core/Sediment ...
ATTATAAAGAAGTTAACGGCGGAAGTCAGATCAAGAAAATAAATGAGATGAAAGCCGACCTTGTCGCCAAGATGTCGTTCTCGTCGAACAGGCATAAACGTAACTACTAACTAATACACCTATGACCAAGCATAAAAAGAAAACGGAAATTGAAATCGCTGATGAGATCATCCTAAAGAATATGCCAAAAGCGGCAGAAGTTCTGGTCTCGCTTCTGGAAAGCAAAGACAAAGTGGTAAGAGCCCATGCGGCCGCTTACATCGTCGAATGGGTAACTGGAAGACCACTCCTCATCATCCCAATTGAGAGCAAGAAAAGACTCTACTAAACACAACTTTTTATGGCCAAGCTGAAACACATAACCAAATACCATGAGCGCGCGCTCGAGCTGAAATATAAGGGCTATTCCTACCAAAACATCGCCGAGGATATCAATCACCGATTCCAAAAAAGTAGAAAAGCCGTTTTTACCGAGCAAACGATTAAGGATTGGTTCAAGCAATCAGGAACACTACAGGAAACCTACCGGCTCTACGCGCAGGAATTGGATTTAATCCACCAGGAAACTGTAGACATAGTCCGAAAAGCCGGTGTGCGTGTTCGTGAGCAGAATTTTCGCCTGGCCAATGAAATGCTTGTAGCCCTTATGGGAAGCCAACAAGACAATGTGAAGCTGGCGGCCATAAAAGAACTACTGGATCGTGTGGAGGGTCATCCGAAAGACAGGATCGAGCTTAGCAAGATCAATTTCAAAGATATGGAGCCTGGCGACCGCTGGGAATTTATTCCATACGAGATGCAACTTGCCCTGGCACGCAATCAATATCCCGATGCCAAAGCCGCGATAATAAAGAAGTGGCTTGCAGATGGAGAACCAGCTGTGGGCAACTCGAGCTTAGCGGATGAGCAAGATTAGTATAGGGTGTGTCGTGGTACGAAAAGTCGTATTCGAAACCACAAATTATTAACTAAATGATTATGACAATGAATCAAGAAAATCAATCGATGCAAGCCGTAGGCTACGCCCGGGTGTCTTCCAAGGATCAGGAGGACACCGGCTATTCGCTTCCGGCTCAAGAGAAACTTTTGCGAGATTATGCCGACCGGAACGGCTTCGAGCTCGTAAAAGTTTTTGCCATTCAAGAATCAGCCGCTGGAAAAATCCAGCGAAAGATATTCCACGAAATGCTGGAATACGTCACCAAGTCAAAGATAAATACGATCTTCGTAGAAACGACCGATCGCTTAACCCGTAACTTTGCCGACGTGCCGATAATCGACGAATGGATACTGGCAGACGAAAAACACACAATCCATCTGGTCAAAGAAGGCTGTACGTTACACAAAGACTCCAAGTCGCATGAATGGTTTATGTGGCGAGTGAAAGTTGCCACGGCCGAATATTACATACGCCTGCTTTCCGAGAATGTGAAAAAAGGACAAAAAGAAAAACTCGCTCAAGGATGGTTACCAAGCAAGCCACCGCTAGGATATAAAACCATCGGAGAGAAGGGACACAAAATCCATGTGATAGACGAAGAAAAATCACCGATGGTTAAGAAAATGTTTGACCTCTACGCCACCAATGTAAGCTCAACCAAAAGACTGGCCGATGAAATGTATAAGCTCGGCATGCGGTCTCGAGGAGGAAATAAAGTCAGTCACTCGCGAGTCCATCAGCTCCTTGGCGATCCGTTCTACTACGGAATGAATCGTTGGAACGGCAAGATCGGCAAAGGCGAACACGAGCCCTTGATCACCAAAGAATTATTTATGCGATGCCAAGATATCATGCATAGCAACGGCACGCCGAAACACAATAAGCATAATTCGCTCTTTAAAAATGTCTTCCGCTGTGACGAATGCAAAGGAAAGGTAACCTGGGAGGTGCAGAAAGGCCACTGGTATGGCCACTGCAATCATTATAAAAACTGCTCGCAACGAGAGTGGGTCAAGCAGGAGAATGTTGATCTGCAAGTGATGGAGAATATCGAGCAATTAAGCTCGAAGCACGATGAGGCAATAGAGAATATGCTTGGCTGGGTCCAAACAGCTCTCAAGGAAAGCCACGGCGAGGAAATAGAATTCAGAGAAAAGGCCACCGGCGAGCTCGAACGACGCTACCAAGTAGCTACACAAAGGTTGGACAAGATATATGACGACAAGATCGACGGCAAAATCAGCGAGGATTTCTATAAGAAAAAGTACGAGCAGTACAAAATTGAACAGGAGGAAGTGATGGATAGCCTCAACAAGCATAAGAACGCCAACCTCAAGTATTACGATATGGGATCGACCTTCCTACAAATGGCCAAAGAAGCAAGAAAGATTTATGTAAATCGAAGCAGTATCGAGATGGTCGACGATAAGAAACTGCTTATGTCACTTTTATTTTCGAACTCGACGATAAATGGCAAGAAAGTTGAGATTTCATACCATAAAGCCTTTAAAATGGTCTCCGAGAGAGTAATGCAGATGTTGGGAGAAAAGATAGACGAAAAAAAGACTTTCGAACCGCCAAAAGAGCCCGTGAATAAAGGAAAAACACCAGCTTTCGCTGATGTTAATCCTATCTGGCTCCCGAGGCGGGTCCAGAAGCTACCCGATCCAAGCCGTTGAGGGCTATTTTGGCGGCCCGCTCCGACAGGGGCGGGTCGCTTTGCATCAAGGCCCAAAATGCCAAACAATGCCAAAAATTTGACCATTTGAGGATAGCTAGGATCGGGGGAGTAACTTGCCCTTCATCAAAAAGTGCTGTGGTATAAGGGTATTTAACCGAGGTATTGACAGATACTATTTCGCATTGCAATCAAATTTTGGCATTTCTGGACTTAATTTATTTTTTATATTCTGATGCCTTATCCCCATGTTTACTGCGGTAAATCTCAAAGCACCTGTGGTAAATTATATACCGTACCATTATAGGTAACGAAAAAAATTATGAAATTGCATGCGGTCATAAAATCATTGCGGGAAGACAAGGGGCTCACGCAGGAGAAACTAGCCGAGCACTCGAGGCTTACGCGCGGTTACATCTCGCGCTTCGAGGCGGGGGCGTACGCCGACGATTCTCCGTCCATCAAGACGCTCCGCAAAATCGCGAGCGGTCTCAAAGAACCGCTTGAGCTGATCCTGAACAAAGCCGGCATTACGCAAGAGGACTACATCAAGAACACCACCACTCCGACCTTCCTGCGCGCGAAGTACGACCTCAACAAGGAGCAGATCCGAGCCGTCGAAGCGTACATCGGGCACATCAAGAAGCAGCTCAAAGACTAACCAGCTATGAATACCATCCCTCCCGAGTGGCAAAACCTTGCCAGACATAAAGTGAACGAGATCCTCGAGGAGGTTGAGCTCGGCTATCCCCTCAAGGCACCCGTGCCCATCAACGAGGTGATTGAGTCCTATCTCGGAGACGTCCAGTTGGTTACTATCATGGACGAGATATTTCCCGAAGGCGTGTCGGCGTTCGCCACCAAAGATATGAGTCTCGGGTGGATGATCGTCATAAACGGGAGGGAGCCCCTGGTGCGCCAGCGCTTCTCGGCGGCCCACGAGCTTGCACACATCACCGTCGCGCCTAAGTACCGGAAAAAAGAGTACTGCTCTCACCACAGCGACGATTGGGTCGAAAAGCTCTGCGACCGCTTCGCGGGAGACATCTTGATGCCGGATACGCTGCTTCTGAATTTCTACCGGTCGACTCCTCTCCCGTACCTCACGCAGGTCGCCAACCACTTCAAGGTGAGCCGACAGGTCGCCGAGATACAGCTCGGGCGCCGCGGCCTGCCGTTCACGACGTAACCCATATTTTTTTGCCCTCAATTCTTACTATACATCGCATTAGAGTAATACATAAACAACATGAAAATCGAAAACGTACCGATAACAGATCTTAAGCCGAGCGCCTACAACCCTCGCAAGTGGGACGACAAGGTGCTCGCCGACATGAGGGAGAGCATCACGCGCTTCGGCATCGTCGACCCCATCCTTGCCAACAGCACCCCCGAGCGCAAAGGCGTCGTCATCGGCGGACACCTGCGGCTCAAGGTCGCCACAACGCTCGGCTTCACCGAGGTGCCGGTGGTGTACCTTGACATTCCCGACCTCGAAAAGGAAAAAGAGTTAAACCTGCGGCTCAACAAAAATCTCGGTACCTGGGACGAGGAGCTGCTCAAACTGTTTGATACCGGCATGTTGCTCGATGTTGGCTTTACGCCCGATGACCTCAACAACTTTTTTGACGATGTGCTCACGGTCACGGACGACGACTTCGACGTTCGCAAGGAGCTCGAGAATATCACGACGCCCGAGACCAAGCCCGGCGACATCTACCAGCTTGGAGATCACCGCCTCATGTGCGGCGACTCGCTCAACTCAGAACACGTCGCGAAACTCATGGACGGGGCCAAGGCGTCAATGGTGTATTGCGACCCGCCCTACAACATAGGGCTCGACTATCGCAAGGGCATCGGCACCAACGGCAAGTACACGCCCGACAAATATGTGCACGACAGCAAAAAGGATGGTGAGTACGAGAAGTTCATCGAGACGTCGCTCAAGAACGCGCTCGAGGGCGCTCTCCCCGACGTACACGTCTTCTACTGGTGCGACGAGCGGTACGTGTGGCTGCTGCAGCAGTTGTATACCAAGCTCGGCGTCCAGAACCGCCGCCTGTGCCTGTGGGTCAAAAACAACTTCGACCCCACCCCGCAAGTGGCCTTCAACAAGGTCATCGAGACGTGCGTGTATGGTACGCGCGGGAGTCCGGCGCTCAACCCCAACCACAAGAACCTGAGCGAGATTCTCAACCAAGATGTGCAGTCCATAGGCTCCTACGACGACCTCATGAGTATCGTGCAGTTGTGGCTGGTAAAGCGCGATAACACACAGGACTACGAACACCCGACGCAAAAGCCCATCACCTTGGGCGAAAAGCCAATCAAGCGCTGCAGCAGTCCGGGCGACATCATACTCGACCTATTCGGCGGCTCAGGCTCTACCCTCATCGCCGCCGAGCAGCTCAAGCGCAAGGCGTACCTCATGGAAGTTGATCCGACTTTCTGCGACGTCATCGTGCGCCGTTGGGAGCATTTTACGCAAAATCATGCCAAAAAACTCACCTAACATATGGCAGCTCGGCCAGCATCGCCTCCTCCTTGGAGACGCGACCAAAAAAGAGGATATGGACCGCCTCATGCGCGGCGAGAAGGCTTCTCTCATTCTGACCGACCCGCCATACGGGGTCGATTACGTCGACAGCAAGCAGGAATTTCTTGACGCAATCCACCATGATTCCAAAAAGAAGTTCGCCTCCATCAAGGGCGATGGCGGCGAGGGAGATTACTATGCCTTCTCGCGCGATTGGCTCGAGGCGGCCAAGCCGCACCTGACCGACAAAAACGCATTCTATATATTCAACGGCGATACCAAACTGCGGGAGCTCCTCAACGCCCTGCACGATACCGGCTACACCAAGTCGGCGCTCCTCATCTGGCTCAAGGACAAGTTTGTCGTCGGGCGCAAGGACTACCACCCGCAGCACGAGTTATTGGTCTACGGCTGGTACGGCACCCACGTGTACTACGGCAACCGCGACAAAACTGCTCTGTTCTACCCCAAGCCGCGCAAAAACTCTCTGCACCCCACCATGAAGCCGCCTGCGCTCCTGCGGCGACTCATCTACCACAGCACTAAGCCGGGAGATGTAGTACTCGACCCGTTCGGTGGCTCGGGTTCCACCTTGATTGCCTGTGAACACATGGGGCGGCAGTGCCTCATGGTCGAGTACGAGGAGGTGTACTGCCGAGCAATCATCGAGCGTTGGGAAAAATTGACGGGGCAGAAGGCCGAGGAACTCACATAAGTATGTATGGCTACGCAAGACACCGATGAATATCCCGAACTGGCGGTATACAAAAAACAGGAATTTGAGGCCTACCTCATGTGGCGCTCGATGCCCTCGATATTGCGCGGCCAACCCCGGCATGTCGTCGAGAAATTCGGCATCGACGATGAGATCGCCATGTCGCTCCTTGAGATCAAAACCCAGACGGAGTTTGCCAAGCGCTTCGGCATCAAGGACTTGGGCACCCTCACCGATTGGAACAAAAAGATCGACGAGCGCGGCGGCCTCATGCGCGGCATTAGCATGTGGGCCAAGAAGCTCACACCCAATGTGGTGGCTTCCCTCTACCGCGAGGTCACCAAGACCGGCAAGGCGGCCGAGACGCGCATGTGGATGGAGATAGTGGAGGGGATGTAACAAAAATATATGACTGAATTAAAAAAATACATGAGTGCGCAACAGGCGGCGGAGATACTCTCCGACACCTTGCAGGAGGTAGCCGAGCGCCGCACCACCTTGCGCCGGGCCGTGGTGGTGTCGCGGCTCGCCTTGGCGCTCGCGCGGACCATCGAGGTGGTCGACCTCAATGCGCGTATTGAGTTCCTCGAGCAGATGTTAAAGAAACGCAAATAATATGAAAAATATTCACACCATGTTGGACCGAAGCAACCTCACTCCACGAGAGAAGTTCCTCCTCCTTATTCAAAACGACATCGAGGCCCACAAGACCGGCAAGGAGGTGTTGACGGCCGCGGACAAGGTGGCGCTTGAGAACTGGCAGGCACACACTAACGAGGAGGCGCGAGAGTGGAACACCCTCAACGACGGCTGGCGCTACTCGGGGCGCCTCGGCATCGAGGGCGAGCTCCATTACCATGACGCGCAGGCGGCGCACCTGCAGGTGCGGCCAATAATTATGGAGCTTCTCAAGTACCCGCTCCATCGGGAGATGCGGGTCATGGTGGAGAATCTCAAGGACATAAAGAAAGTCACCCCCGCGCAGGCAGCGGAAGTTGTCGCCAAACAGCGGGCGGTAAAAATGCAGGACGGCATGGACTACGAGTATATGGTGTACCGCCTTGCCTTTGAACGACTGAGTGAGCAGGACCGCGCACGGATGGAGGAGCTGTATGCCGACGTCACGACCGACCACCAGTACCTCGACCAAGAGGAAATCATCGCGCACCTGCTTAATGGTAAAGAGACGCTCACCAAAGCGGCTAAGGAGAAGCTTGCCGAGCTCATTGCGGGCCGCTCATACAACGCTTTTGCCAAAGAGCATCAGCTCTTCCACTACTTCGCCTGTATACCCTTGGCCGAGGTGGCGCGACACTTCCTTGCATGGAAGGGCGTCTCGGTAGGCGGCAAGCTACTCGCCAAAGACCAGGGAGCAGACGATGCCGACATGCACACCCACAAGGAGATACACAAGGCGACTGAGCAGTATGCCAAGGAGCACGGCGTGACCATTGAAGAGTTACTCAAAGAGGGGTTCATGCACTGGTACGATACCGAGGGCTTTGCCTACACCCCGCTCATCGTGAGCGACGACAAAGAGCTGTTTATGCGCTGGCTTAAGACCAAAGCCGCAATGCGTACCGAGCTCGAGCAGCTCATATCAGCAGGAACTCTTACGATACGCGCCCGAACGCCGCAGGAAACTCACAAAGAAAAACTCTACAGCAAAGCCCTCTACGATGGCGAGCTGGCAACCGCGCAAATGGCGTACGAGTTTATGAACTTCACGTTTGAAAAGGGCGAGATTGACGAGAAAAAAGCCTTCGAGACATTTAGCGACCGAGTGATCACAGGTGAGAGTCTGTATGCTTGGCAGACCGACCTCAAGTTCGTGCAGGACTTTAAGGAGCGGGTGGACGAGTATGACCCAAACCTCGGGCTCGTGTATGCCGACGACGATCCGGAGCATAAGGGCGAGCACCTTGACCGGGAGCTCCTCATTTGCCCGGTGGATAGCAAGGGAGAGATTGCCGTCTTCAGCCAGTACGGTCTCTCGCTCATGCGGCTGGAGCGATCTTTCGAGAGCGTCACCTTCTTCAAAGAGGAGCGTAAGGGCGGCAAGAATCATCTCAAGTTCAAGAGTAAGGAGGTCGAGCATATGTTCCGCGACTCACATCAGCAGTTTATTGATGGCTATTCAAAGTTACTCGCCATCAAAGAGATCACGAAAAAACTCTCGGCTATCTACGAGACCGACATGACCTTTCGACTTACTATTCTCTTTGCCCGCCTAGACGGTTGGATCGAGGCGCACAACGAGGCGCTTGATACGGCCCAAAAAGGAGCCCGGTATAAGTACATGGGTGAGGACGAGGCTAAGGTTGTTTCAGAGATAGACCCCACACTCTATATCGACAAGGATACTATCTCGCCCGACCATAGCGTCGTTGAGGAGCATACCAAAAAACTCAAAAATATTTTCTACAATTTTTAATAACAAGCAGAAGGGGCCGCGTGTAAACGCGGCCCCGTGAGGACTGATCGGCTAGCGCTTGTAAGCACCAGTTGTTACGTCCTCGAGATACCAGAGACATGAGCCGAGCCGTGTCGACATAACCTGAATCGTCTCCGGTAAAAGTGCCGGCGCATCGATTATTTCGTCTTTCGACAGAACATTCTAGGCGCCGGCGTGCAGACAGATACGGTTCCGTTTTTAACGCGGGGGTTCTCGTCTGCAGTATGGGAAAGAACTCGGCGGACGCTGGGGGTCTCGTCTGACGACAATCCGTAGGTCGTCCGCCGAAGGGACAACGTGAGTACCGTTTTGGACAGTCTACTCAACGTCCCTCTTCAGAATATTCTACCAAAAGTAAAATTCTCTGAAGAGAGAGCGAGCACCGAAGTGCTCGCTCATATAGACACACCAAGAGCCGTCAGAGACAGCCAGATCAGCGTCTATATTGTAAAGAACTGTGCCGGCGCATCCTTCTTACCGTTTTGCGACAGATGTTTGAACGCGCCGGCTCGAGGACACAGATGGAACCGCCTTACAGCACGGCTGCCATCGTCCTCTTTTACGCTGCTTTGCGGGCCCTGCGGCTCGCAAGGTCGACGACCACCGAGCTACCGTGCTCGAAGGTCTGCCACTCCCCATAGAGCCACTCGGCGAACTTGGTGAGAGAGCGCCACGTGGCCATCTTGTGGATGTGGCCGTCGGTGTAGCGCTTCTTGCCGTTCTCTTGGGTGACCTCGGTCGGGTGCTTGTCGCGGAACTTCTTCTTGTACCCACGTTGCACCTTGCCCCACTTGGAGTCGGGCCGCCTGACCATCTGGTCGCCAAACAGGTACATTGCCTGCCGGACATCCGGATGCCAGTTAGCGACTTGGCCCACTCGCCGCCTGGGGAAGCGCCCATCGGAGAGGACATGCACGCCGCAGAAGGCCTTGAACTTCGCCTCGGTCTCGAAGCGCCGGATGTCGACCACGCCCGCGATGATGCGCGACGCGATCGCCCAGCCCATGCCTTCAACCTTGGAGAAAACCTCCTGCCACACGCCCGAAGCCTCAACCGCCTTTTTGAGCTCGCGCTCGCGGGCGGCCTCTTCCTTGCAGAGCGCAAGGAAGACGGCGTCGCTTGACTTGGCGTCGTCGTAGAGCTTCTCGACCGCACCTTCGGGGAAGTACCCATCGGCGCGGCAAAAAAGATTGCCGACGAAGTGCTGCCGGAGCCGCTGTTCGCACGCGATGCGAGCCTTCATGGCGTCGATGCGGGCGCGGAACGCCTCGCGCAGGAGGATAACCTCCTTGTCGCGAGAACGGACATCGTAGAAGAGATTGGGCTTCTGTGCCGCGAGCCTTGCGAGCAGCGCGGCGTCGTCACCCTTCTCCTCTTCGCCCGTATTGGCACCCCGCTCGCGCTTGAGCACGAACGACGGGATACGGATGACCTTGGCTCCGATTTCGTCGCCACGGCGCGTGAGCGCGTAGGCGAAGTAATCGCCGGAGCCGCCGAGCACCATGGCGATGGTGTCGCCCTTCGCGATGCCAGTAAAGGCGCTCGCGACCTTTTGGACGACAAACTTGTCGCCGTCGATGGTGCGGACGAGAGTCTTCGGCGGTTTGTCTTTGCCGAGCTTCTTCATCCGCAGGTGCCGGTCGGGGATCTTCGAGATGTTCTCGTCCTCCCGCACATCGCGGAAGGTAGTCGGGAACGTCCCGAGCAAGAAGTCGAGCTCCGCCTGCTCATCTGGCAGGTCGTAGGTCATCTCCTTACCGTTCTCGGCGATGACCACTTGCGTGGGTCGCGCCTCTTCCTCCGCGGTCACCTTGGTGCGGTGGCGGATACCGATGAATCGGGCCATAGGCCCCTCCTTTCTCCTGGGTTGCTGATTTCGTCCTTGCGGACATTTTCAAAGAATCAACGGACATTCTCCTCGTAGCACATGTGCACTACTTGTATCGTCCGCTAGAGAGACAGAGAGCAACACGTCTTACGACACCTCCGCCATCGTCCCTCCTAAGAACTTCCAAAATATTTAGAAATTTTTAGGAAGGCCGCAGTCCACACCAGAGGCGGGACTGCGGTTTCGGACACGACGTGACTCGCATTGCTGCAGTCGTGGCTGCGTCCTATTGGCAAGACAGTGCAATGAACATTTAACACAATGCGTATCTCGTCTTGCTGAAAGACGATAGCACGGGAGAATACCGATGTCAAATCACAAAAGGATGGGCTCCACCGAAGTGGAGCCCTGGGACACCGCGCCTATCGTCTAAGACAACGATGATTGCGTCCCAATCTAAGAGGGGCTCCGCCGAAGCGGAGTTCGGGACATCGGAGCCATCGTCAGAGACATTTGGCTCTACATCCTAAAAAGTAGAGGCTCCGCCGGAGCGGAGCCTCGTGATGTGGACAGTCCAGTTATCGCCTAGGCGACACTTGGTCCATCGTCCGATTGAGGTTAGGCGTGAGCCGCCGGCTGCTCAGTGCCGCCCTTGCGGGAGCGCGGAGCGTGCTTGCCGTTGGCATGCTTCGTCTTGCGACGACGCTTGCCTCCGACCGAGCCGCCGAGCTCGGCGAACTTCGCCTTGAGCTTGTCGCGGGACTTGATGCGACCAGCATCGAGCTTGTCGATGCGGGCGAACAAGTTTGCCACCGCGGCAGCCGTCACCTTCTTGTCCGCGAAATCGTCGAGGGCATGAGAGATGGCGGTGTGATCCTTGCGAGTGGTCGCCTGCGACCGCTTGCTGATCTCCTCGATGACCGAGTCAAGTCCGGCAGAGTGGGCCTTCTTGGTAATCTTCTTGCCAAGCGTGCCCTTCTTGAGGCCGTAGTGCTCTTCCGCCTCGGAGACCTTCATCTTGTCGCTGGCCACCGCCTCGGTCGCCTTCGCCATCCGCGCCTGCGTGATCTCGAGATGAGCGTCTCGCAGGAACTTGTTGATGAAGGATGGCGGGTAAGTGTCGCCGACCGACTCGGCAAACGCATCGCGGATGCGCTTGTCGGACACGTTCTCGTCGATGCATTGCTTCATCACGAAGACGGTGTCCGCCGGAGTCGGCGTGAGCGGCGCCTTCTTGTCGGTGCCGAGATTGCCCGCGTATGCCTGCGCCAACTGGCGCTCGATGTCGCGGGGCTTGGACACCTCGATGACGTCGACCTTGCGGTCGAGCCATCCGAGACGCTTAAGCGCTTCGAGCCGGTGAAGGCCGTTGCGCAGTTCGTTCGTGCCCTTATAGACCTCCTGGGGGTCGACGTCGCCGCCGGCCTTGTAGAGATCCATGAAGAACTCGATGCGTGCCTCGTTGAGACCCTTGCGGACCTTCACGCTCGGCACCAAGTCACGGACAAGCCGTGTCGCCTTTTCTCCTGTCATTCCTAGATTCCTCTGTGGTTGAAAAGAGCCGGGGAGGATTCCTGCGGATCCACAGTAGACTATACACAATAGAGAACTCGTGTCAAGACCTTGCAGAGTTCATATTTTTATGATACAAGCAAAGGCGGAATGGGGCCTAAAAACCCCGCAAAGTTCGTTCACAGCAGAGAGGAATAAAGCAGATGACAGACCATGCTCCCATGGAGCAGGTGCGAGCAGCTGTTGCCGATATTCGGCACGGCTTTATCGTTACCTATCCGCTTGAGGATTACGGCGAGCTCACCCGCGACAGGAGCATCACGTTTACGCCCCGCCAATGGCAGGGCGACGAACGCGACCTCTATCCCGGCGTGATCGTCGACCTTTACGGAGTTACGCTATCCGCTCGCGGATGGCGTGCCAGAGAAGCACGACCAGTGACTCCTCGCGTAAGGAAACAGGAAACCAGGAGTAGGGAGAATGCCAATGGCCGTCTTTCGCGGCAGCACTAGCGAGTGTCTCGCGCATCTTTTTTCGGACGCGAACGAAGACGTGCGCCCGATCCTTGCAGCGTTTACCGGAGTGACACTTACCTCGGTACAACGCTGGAAAGCCAAAGCTCGTCGGCCGCAAGGCCCGATCGAAGCGAAGGTTCGCGAGTTTCTTACGGAACGCGGTTACGAAGTAACCGAGACTCCGCAAGGTGTGATCCCTCAAACGGCACAACCTGCCGCGCGAGTGACCAACGGATCGGGCAACACCGAGAAGTCGGCCATGCTCGTCTCTACGGCGCATGCCGTCCAGGCGCTCATACCGCTCGCAGACTACCTCCTTTCGGACTCTTGTTCGGAGGAGGATCGCAAGAAACTCCATGAGATCGCGGGCGCAAACAGCGTCCTGCGGCTCACCACGCGTCTGCGGCGCTTGTGCAGCGAAACGGCTCGCAAGCAGCTCAAAGACATCTAGGAATTAAGGAGTAAGGAATGACACTGTTTGGAAAGAGTGGAGGTCCCGGCGATGGGGGTGGGTACTCACCCATGACCTATCAACCCGGGGTCATACTCATCAAGACCATCAACGACAGCTACGGCACGATCGTTGAGATGATCCTCGAGTTGGTGCAGAACGGGATCGACGCCAATGCGCGTCACGTCGCGGTCTTCGTCAACAAAAAGTCGAGGAACATCACCGTCGCCGACGATGGTGATGGCGTGTCGAAGGAAAAGTACGAGCGGGCGCTTCAGTCTGTCTTGCAGACCATGAAGACCCGCGACAAGTTCGGCCAGTTCGGCATGGGAATGCTTAGCCCGCTCGCCAAGTGCGAGTGGCACAAGCTCACCTCGTGCCCCAAGGACGGGCAGACGTACCTGGAGTGGACCTTCAACACCGAAGAGATTCGTAAGCAGGACCACTACCCGCTCAAGATCCCGTATCGTCCGCGCGACGACTTGCGCTACGAGACGGACCCGCGCGGCTTCCCCAAAGGAGTCACGAAGGTGCCGTACCGGACGCTGGTCGAGGTGCATAAGTACACGGATGACAAGTTCAAAAGCCGGGTACCGAGCGCCGATGGGCTCTTCGATGAGATCGTGAAAAATTATCGGGAGAAGATGCTTGAAAACAGCATCAAGCTTTCGGTCACGATCACGTCCGAGAAGGGCGATATCGACAAGAAAGAGGGATGCGCCGAGCCCTACACGGGCAAGCGCCTCCCCGAGGTCAAGCTCTACAATGGCGACTGCGGCACGAGCTACTTCCACCTCTATCTCGCTCGCAAGAACGAGAAGGGTAAGTATATCGGGCAAGGCGTCTCCATGGGCGAGGCCGACAACGCGTATCGCTTTGAGTTCCGTTCCTTCGCGCGATCGGTGGCAGGTCTCCTGTCGTCGACCGTTGTCGAGGCGCTAAACTCCGGCGTGTTTGAGGGTAACATCCTCACCGAGCGCACGAAACTCCACTCTAACCGGCGGAGCTTCGAGCAGGGGGATGCACTGACTGGCCTGTGCCAGACGATCGAAACCTGGTACGAGCAGGTCGGCAAGGAGTACTACGAGGCGGCGATTGAGTCTCGCGACGAGGAGCACTACAAAGGCCTCGTCGAAGATCTCAAGCGTACGCTCGAGGATCTGATGAAGAACGACCCAAAGTACGCCGAGATGTTCAAGAGGGTCAAGGATGGCGTCCGCAACAAGACTCTCAAGCCCGACAAGGACGGTGTCCTTAAGCCGGACATTGAGGGTACGGTTGACCGGAAGCTGCCCAAGCCGCAACCCGTGGTGGAGCCGGAGCCGGATGATGATCCGGGGCCGGAGCCGCAGCCGGGGCAAGAGCCCAAGGTCGTGAAAAAGCCGCCGCGCAAGCGCGCGTCAGTTAAAAGCGACAAACTTGGGCTGGAGTTCCGGCACGGGGAGTTGTACGACGATCCTCCGAAGCTCTGGCTGTACGAGCCAGGCGTGCTCACCTTCAACATCCTCCACGATCGGTGGATGGCCTGCGAGGGTAGCACGCGCCGCGAGAAGCAGCTGCAGGAATGGATCGCGATCCAGGTCCTCACCATCGAAGCGGATTTCTCCGACGACAGCACTATGCATGCTGCCGCGGAGTTGTTTGCGGAGCAAATGGTTGATCCGTTCACGTACCTCCTCCTCAACTCGCCCAACTACCAGCACATCAGCCGGAAGAAGGGCAAGAAGGAGGAACCGGCAGAGTAATCCTCTCTGCTACAACACCGACCCCGACAGCGCAAATGCTGCCGGGGTCTTTTCTTTTCCTTATATTAAATTATAAAGCCCCACGCTGGATTGCGTGGGGCTCGAACGGGCAGAACAGAACTCTAGTGCATCCTTCGCGGCGTGAGCGCGATCAGTTCAACCTCGTGCGTGGCGTTCGGCTCGCAGTTGGGGCAACCGCCCTTAAACTTGAGCCTCGCACCGACTGCATTCTTCCGCAGTCTGTCGTCGAGTTTTGCGCGGAGCCTCGGGGTGAGGAACTTCCGCGCCGTATGCTCCGAGATGCGGTAAGTGCCGCACTTTGGGCATTCGACGAAAAACTGTCGGGGAGAGTGATTGGGTTTTGCTCCCATCATGCCCTCCTCGACAGTCGAGACTTGAGCTCGCGAGCGATGCGGCCCGCGAGGACGGGGAGATTTGCGATCTCCTCCTTCACGACCAGCAAGTCGGCTTTGCACGCGTCCTTGTCGTCGTTCATGGTGAGGTCGATGGTGACGACCACGCCCCTGAACTCGAAGAACGCATCAATGCTGTGCTTGCGATCGAGAGTGGAGCGCACGGCAGTGTAGAACACCACCGCAACGCCCGCCTGGCTGCGCACCTCTTGCTCGAGGCGAGCGGCGACCGGAGTTTTCACTCGCGGCTGGTTCTTGCGAACCACTTCCATCGCCTCGTGCCACTGAAGGTGGCCGCGATGGGTAGCAAGGCACTTACCGAGCGTCTCTTCCTCGAAGAGATGGCCGGTGTATCCGTCAAAGCGGCTCATGGCCACCTCCTGGGTTTGGGTTGAATTGCGACCTGTACTTAACTACCTCGATTATACACCCAAGACCATGCTTTTGTCAAGGGGTCAAGGGCAACCGCCAAAGCGGCTTATATTTAAAAGGATTTTCGGTAATTTAGTATATTTTAAAGGGCGAGTGGTCGTTTGGATCACTCGCCCTTGTTTTTCTGCACTTTCCATTGATTTCTCCCTAATTATAGTTGGGGTAGTCGCCAGTGGTGTGCAGGTACCAACAATCCGACCGCGGCTTGGCGTCGAAGTGCTGGTCGAGGTCAACGATAGCCCAATCACAATACGGACACTGTTGGTATCCGTGCTGTGAGATGAGCAGATCGCTGGCCTTGTCGGCGGCATCAAACTTCGCATCAGCGAAAAGCGAATGCTGCCGATAGTCATAGCGCCAGCGATCGATGAGATCGAAGACGCGGTTTGTCTGCCCACGCTTCAACAACAGCAGAAGGTAGAGCAGAAAGATATTGGGAACTTTCATAGCACTTCTCCTTTCTAGGTGAGCGCGACAAACAGCTCGTCGAGTGCTTGCAGCGCGTGCTTGCCAATGCCGGATATCGAGCTCTCGCGCGGTCCGGCGACATTGAGTGTGTGGATGTTTTGCTGCCGTACCCAGTCGGCGAACTCCTGCGCTTTGATCTTGTGCTGGAGGTCGATAACAAAGTATGGCTTCTGCCGTTCTCGACAGAAGTTGATCGTCAGCTTAGTGCCACCCGAAGGTACACCGCGCGTGATGATCAGCGTCCCATCCGAATGTTGTACGTTCATTGCCGTACGCTGCGGATAGTTGCCCGACGAGGTCTCGGTCAACTGGTAGATGTCCGGGATCCTGCCGCTCTCCGACCGCCGTCCCTTGGGGCAGTAGCCCGCGTGGGGGATGCCATGTGCGATGGCATATTTGAGCGCCGCACGGTCAACGCCGGTTTGGCCGCCCGATACTATTTTTCGTATCAAGACACGAACTCCTTTTCTCTCTGCTTCAACACATCAAGGATTTGCTGTGTTGGAGAAGAGCCTCGAACTTACGTGTCGAGGCGTTACGCCCTTTTCGGGTATACGCCTTTTTGCTGCGCACGATGCGGTGATGATACCGGCGATCGGCGAGTGCCCGCGCGGCGTCGCTACGGGGTTTGGGAACTTGTATCACCAATCTCATGGCGACCTCCTATTATAAAGAACATCTCACTTTTTGCAGTAGCGGGGCAGAGACATATCCCAGCAGCGATTGAGTTATAGAGCTCGCCATACTCCGGACTGAAATCAGCGCCACTTGTTACGGCGGCGGTGCTTCCAGCTACGATCGCCCGTACGGCTCTTGGGTACGTCGTCGTAGTTCGTCGGGAGTGTTGCTACTCCGCGACGACCGCGGGTGCGGATACCATACTCGATGAAATCGAGATCGGTCTGCGCACCGGCGGCAACACGACGCTCCTGAACCGTGCGGGGGTGTCGCAACATCCCCATGGTGCCTCCCTAGTTTTCAGCGCATCACCATTGATGCGCGGGTTGCGTAGTCAGTTGCTGAAGCGCCCAGTGAGCAAGGCTTTCACCTGCTCAGGCGTGACGCCGCTCAAGTCATCCCGCGCGAGGCGGAACTCCTCGAGTACGTCGGCAATCTTGCCGACAAGCTCGCCAGCCGCCGCCTCGCTTTCGCATTCGCGCGTAAAGAGGCATGCTTCCTGATCGACCTCGATTTCTCCCTCGAGTGTCCCTTCGACGGGGTCGATAGAGAAGTGCTTCATAGCGATGACGACCGCCCATGTACCGTTGGTGAATGCCAACGGGATGAACGACGCGCCGCTCGCTGTCTCGTCGATATCGTGCATCATTGCATCCTCCATCGATATGAGATGAAAGTGGTTCGGGTTAGATAAACCCGAACCACCAGAGAGCCGCCACGAGGGCGACCAAGAGCACGGTCAGACCGGGGCCGAGCAGGGCGATTACAAATCGCGCTGCGCCGACCACGACCGACTCGAGCAGGTAGAACACGGCCACGACGGTCCGTGCGATTGCGCTGCCAATCATGTCTGCCTCCATGTTGCTCGATCAACTCGTGAGCATTTGCGCTGCCGAGCTGAAGTGAGGGCTCCAGCAATTGTGCTGAAGCCGGTTGGTCTATCTTGGTTTTGGATAGACCGGCTGACCATCGGGGTCCCATACGTTGCACCACTCGTAGCGGTACGACGTGGGGGCATATCCGTGGCAGATTTTTCTTTCTTCCTCGCGTAATTTCTTCGCGAGGTTTTCGAATTCAGCGTAACCTTTCGAGCACAGCGCTTTTGCTTGCTCGAGGTCGCTGAATGTTCCCAGTACACGGGAACACAAGGTCTCTTTGCGGCTGTATATCGATACAAACCACAATTTGACCGTGTACTTTTCTTGCGTCTCTTGCGGCGAGACGGAGCCGTCCAGTTGCTTACCCTGCAACTGGCAAGAGGGTTGCCCTTGATGGGCCATGGGCGCCTCCATTGGGGATTGATTCCCCGCGTCCAGTAGGGTTGGGTAGAACAACTCGTATGGAGTACGAGATGAGCGAAGGATGAGGAAAAACGGCCTTCGTGGCCTAAATGCATACCTTGGGCCCAGGTAATGCATCTTTCATCTCCTCTTGCATCCAAACCGGGTCTTTCCCGATTTTTCAGATGCCCTTGACCGGGACCGTGATCCCGGAGTCAGGCGGTGGGTCCTTCAACTCCACACCCGATTATTTCTAAAACGCACTGGATGGAGAGGACGTCCTCTCCTTTTCGGGAGCAGTTACCCGAACGAAGATGTGTTGCTAATCCGCCGCGCAATTTCCTGCGCGGCATCATCTCACACAACCATCTTGCTGAAACACGCTCCGTACTTCCCGCATCGCCCCATCCGGGTGCGAGACGGTAGTCGTCCAGCCGACTTTTACCTGATCAACTCGTGAGCATTTGCGCTGCCGAGCTGAATGAGGGTGCCGAATAATATAAAATTTACTCGGCACTAAACACAAGTTACAAAAGAACTATTTTTGCGAGAGCGGCTCGCTTATGAATTTCGGCATCTGGGCAGCGACTCCCGAGCGCCAGTTATCTCCCTGCGTATGGACCGCAGTTCGTTTCCCTCGTCAGAGCCGAGAAGGGATTCTGTTGCCAAGACAGGAACCATCCTGCCTCCGCCTACTCTCATCGGTGTTACCCGATGATTTCGACAACACGACCATCCGCCAAAAGGTAATGGGTGATCTTGCGACCATGTTCCATCCCCTCCGCGATGATGCGTGCGCCGCGCAGCGCCTTGAGCAGCTGCTTCATGGGCCCCTCCCATTGCGGACTGTTGTGCACTTGCAAGGCAGCACAACTTCGCCTCATCTGGGGTTTCCCCTTTGCGAGGTGACTAACCTCCATCGGCTCGATACAAGCCTCCCCGTTTATCCTCCGGGCCAGAGCTTATCTGCCTTCGTGCGCGGTCAGCGCAGTCTAGTTGGCAGGAACGGCTTTCGCGCCGTTCAGCGCCGCGGCCTTACGGGCTGCAGCCTTGGCAAACTTGCCGGACCAGAAGTCGCTCACGCGCTCCTGCTCTTGCAATGCCTTGGCTTCGCGCTTTTCGCGCGCAAGCTCGGCCCAGTGGAGCAACCGTACGGTCGCCTCTGGGGGAGCTTGTTCACGGAGCTTTTCGCCACAGTACTTGTGCACGCGATTTTCATCGCGGCCCACGCACAGGACGAAGTTGGCTCCGTTCTTGCCCGTATTGCCGCAGAAGGCGCACACCCTGAGTTGGCTCATGGTTGTGTCCCCCTGCCGTCTTCCCTTATGACCCAAACTTCAGCGACCGGAACCGGTGCCTTATATCGGGGTTTCAGAAAGAACGGTGCGTACATCCTTTGGGTTATCGAGGTGGATGCCGCACGGCAAACCTCTAGCTGGACTTTATGGTGCCAGCAACCGACTTCTCTGAGACCGCAACGAATTGTGGTCTCAGTAGAAGAGGCGATGTAATAGGGTCGCCTCAGTCCCTTTCAGTTCTGTCAGGATGCGCGGGTCTAAACCCGGTTGCCCTGAGCGAACTGATGAAAGAGCTAGAGGAAATTTAACGACGTCCCCCCGCGTCGGCTACTTGCCTTGTTACCACTCGCCCGAATCTCGATCGACCGGGGTGGTTATCTGGCTTTCGCAAGGTGCTTGGATTCCCGACCGCTCGATCTGCATCGCAGAGAGCTGGTCGGGAAGAAACCGGGGAGCTGTTCTCACTCGAGAACTTCGGGCCTGCGCACAGCCCACGCCGCTCCATTGCGTACCTCCTACCCGGACCTACGGTCCAGACCTAGGAGGGTTACGGTTTCGGCACATAGGCCGGGCCCCATTATTGCCCACCACAGAGTGACACTGTGGTCTGCCACCGCCCAAGCCCGGGACGGTTCAGGGAGAGACCGGATGCTTTGTGCACCCGACCTCTCTTCAGAGGGAACGTTCTACGACCAGAGTCCAGGGAACCCCGAGGGGCTCCGAGCACCTGTCCGTGGATACGATCCCTACCGCCCTGCCCAAATACGACCGGCGCCCCATATGTATTGCAGGGCGGGCTTAATAGCCTGTGGCGTATCTAGAGCAGGGCGAAGGAATCACATTTCTTCGCACTTTTACCTATTAAACTGTCAAAGTTCGTCGATCAGGAGCAAACTTCCGTCCGCCCAAGACCGCGTCAAACTTGATTGACAGGGGTCATTATACTCAGATCCGTTATTTTGTCAAGCATTGTTGGCACATTGACTATAGATATGTCAAATAAACCTATAAATAAGGCCATATTTTGACATTAGATAAATCAGTACGAAATGACAAAATAACTTTTATCAAAAATATTTGCTTGACTTTTTTAGTTGACTATGATAACCTTGTAGATGACAAAAGGGACCCCCTAAAAGGCCCTCTAGTCCGGGCAAGAAGCCCGACCCGATCTTAGAAATTCGGGCTGTTCTTCAAGAAAGGATAAGCCATGTGCCGACTTGGCGATGGCTGGTAGCACCAGCGAGACGTGGTTCGTCCGGCAAAAGTGAAAATCGCAGGCCGTACGAATTGGTATCTTCCGGAGATAAGCACTAGCTCAGGCTAGTTTCTGCATCTACGCGAGAAGTGAAGCGGGGCGGTCATGACATCTTGTCGTGATCGCCCTTTCTGTTTTATTCCTCAGCAACGTCCCAGAGCACAGAGAACATGGCGCGGAAACTGTCAGCAACTTCTTTGCTCTCCACCACTATTCCGAATATGGGGCCCTTAAGAGCCATGATAGCGACGCTGTTTCGATAGACAAAAATATCCGATTGCATAGGCAAACGTTCGGGTGAGATATAGCGCCTTGCTGTATCGGCAGGGACTTCCGACGTCGATTTGCCACCCTCCCGCGTGTAGATATAGCGCGACTTTATCCCGCGCTTGGCGCGCTTGTCGGAAAAATCATCGAGCTCTTTTTGCGAGTATATATGTGCCAGCGAGTCTCGAGAGAAAATTATCAGATATTCCTCACCTTTTTTTAAACCAAGCACTTCCTCACGCATAGCGGTTATACCTTCCTTGCCGCTAAAGAAGCGGACCACCGGCCGCTCTCCGGCGCCTTCAAACTTCCTAACCAAATCAGGAAGGAAGTCATTGAGCTCCTTTTCTCGTGCTTCGAACTCGCGCTTTTTAAGGTCAAAAATTCTCTTTAAGTATTCGGGGGATTCTGGGGAGAAATAGGTTTTCTTCCCCTCCTCATACGTGCTCATAAGCCCTTTCTGCATAAGGGACTCAATTTGCACATAGGTGGTAGAGCGGACTATTTTTGCCTGTTTAGCTAGCTGGTCAGCCGTAGCTCGGCCGATCTCAAGAGCGGCAAGATATACCTTAGCCTCCTTCTCTGAAAGCCCAATATCTTGGAGTTCTTTAAGCATAAAAAGATTGTAGCATGCTGTTTTTATTAAGAAGCCACGCAACCATAGCATAGATTTATAAAAAATGCAAATTTGCCAACCAGCGTTGATTATTACTCACACATGAAAAATAAAATTAGTTTTGTCTGTCATCATTGAAATCTATAAGTTAATAAATGCTTATATTATAAGGGCTTTTTAGGTATCTCAATATTGAATCGTCAAAAACGCTTGACAAAAATCTCAAATCGACTATAATGCCCAGCAGTTAGTTGTTTGAGAGTTCAACCACGGGCCGACGTCAGACGGTTATCAGCACATAACTGTACTACACACCGTTTGGCACAACTTGTCTGTGGATGCAATTAGATGGCGGGCCGATACCGTAGGGTTATCATCATGGCGCAGCCTCCAAACTCCTCGCAAGAGGAGCTGGCAGGAGGCACTTGACGACCCCACTACAGGTCGGGGCCAGGGACCTGATCTCGGATGTGCATCGCAGGCCTTCGAAAGAAGGTGCAGCGAAATGCAGTCCAATCTCCCTTCGGCACTACCTTGTCCGCCATCTAGTACTTCCTTCTCTACCCTTTGTGGGCCGCACAGCGCAACAATCCCGTTGCGCTGTAACTTTGCCTAAAGGAGGCACCGATGCACTACGCGCAACACGCGAACATCCGTCAGACCGAACAGACTCAACCCATTCTCGGAAGAGAGCAAGTTGAGAATTCGGCCGGCGGATTCGTCTTCGCCATCGATGACAAGAAGCGGTTCGACCGTTTCCTCATCCTTGGCTGCGAAGGCGGCACGTATTACGCGTCCGAGCGTCAGTTGACGGTCGAGAACGCGGAGGTCATCGTCAGACTCGTGAAGACCGATGGTGAGTGGGCCGTTGCCCGCATCGTCGAGATCTCCGAGTCAGGCCGTGCTCCCAAAAACGATCCCGCGCTCTTTGCGCTGGCGGTCGCTGCGGGACTCGGTGACGACACGACCAAGCGTGCGGCGCTCAACGCGCTGCCGCGAGTCGCTCGCACCGGCACCCATCTCTTCACGTTCCTCAAGAACGTGCAAGGGTTTCGGGGCTGGGGCCGAGGACTCCGCCGTTCCATCGGGAGATGGTACGAGCAGGACATCGATCGCCTGACCTACCAGTTGACGAAGTATCGTCAGCGGGATGGTTGGACGCATCGCGATGCTTTGCGCCTCGCACACACGACTCCTCCCACTGCAGCTCATCAGGCACTCTTCCACTGGGCAACCCAGGGAAAGGTGCAGGACGAGTTGCCGGCGCTGGTGCAGACCTTTATCGAGGTCTCCCGTGCGACGAAGGTGGACGAGGTCGTCACGCTCATCGGTGCGAACCGGGCGTTGTCGTGGGAGATGATCCCGCCGCAATTCCTTGGCGACGCAAAGGTCTGGGAGGCTCTGCTTCCTAACCTGCCGATGACTGCGCTCTTGCGCAACCTCGGGCGGCTGACTGCCAACGGGCTCATCGCTCCTTTGAGCGATGCGGCACGGCTGGCAGCCGGCCGGCTCGGGAATGCGGAGAGTCTGCGCAAGTCGCGGGTGCATCCCATCGCTGTTCTCGGTGCGCTCTCCACTTACAAGGAGGGGCATGGCGGACGGGGAAGGTTGTCTTGGGAGCCGGTTGCGCAAGTGACCGACGCTCTGGACGAGGCCTTCTACCTCGCCTTCGGCAACGTTACGCCGACGGGAAAGCGGGTGCTCAAAGCGCTCGATGTGTCCGGGTCCATGAGCTGTGAGAGGATCGCCGGCATTGCGGGGCTCACCCCTCGCACTGCAAGCGCGGCTCTCTCGCTCGTATCCGCACGCGTCGAAAGCGCCTGCACCACCATGGCTTTCTGCCACAAGCTGATGCCAGTAGACATCTCGCCGCGTCAGCGGCTTGACGATGTCCTGCGCACGCTTGAGCGGATGAGCTACAACGGCGGCACCGATTGCTCGCTCCCGATGAGGTACGCTCTTGAGCGTTCGTTGGAGGTGGACCTCTTTGAGGTTTACACCGACAACGAGACTTGGTTTGGGAACATCCACCCCTGCCAGGCGCTCGAGCAGTACCGTCGCGAGACGGGCATTCCGGCGAGGCTCGTGGTTGTTGGAATGACAGCCACCGAGTTCTCAATCGCCGATCCGAATGACGCGGGCATGCTCGACGTCGTCGGATTCGACACTGCGACGCCGGAGCTTGTCTCCGACTTCGCAAGGTCCTGAGCGCGCAAATGCGCTCACAATTTCCACCCCACCTATACAAAAGGTGGGGTGTTTTCTTTGAGGCACCACAAGGGTCTTTGAGAGTCTGGACTTAACCCCAGGAGCTGTCATCTCTTGGTGTGTATGGAAACCATAACCCAAGGGTCTAGCCTTCCGCGCGGCTTCGTGCCGCAATTAATAGTACCTGTTCGATATTGTTTGTATGCGAGGAAATCAACCGAGCAAGACGAGTTGCAAGCGTTGTCCATCGACTCGCAAATTAGAGAGATGGCGGCAGCGGCAGAAAAAGAAGGACTCAATATAGCCGAAATATACCGCGAGGCGCACTCGGCCAAGGAGTCAGGCCAGCGCCCGGTGTTTAAGCAGATGGTTGCGGATATCAAGAGTGGCAAGTTTACCGGCGTCATCGCCTGGGACCCGTCGCGCATTAGTAGAAACGCCGGAGATTTAGGATCCATCGTCGACTTGATGGACAGCAAGTCGCTCATTGATATTCGGACGCACGGGCAGCGGTTTACCAACTCGCCCAACGACAAGTTCATGCTGATGATCCTCTGCAGCCAGGCAAAGCTGGAGAATGATCACAAGGGAGAGAATGTAAAACGAGGACTTCGCACCAAATGCGAAATGGGGTTCCGACCGGGAGTCTGTCCGCTCGGATACATGAACGAGAAGTATGCCGACAAAGGGACGAAGAAAATCATGCTCGACCCGGAACGAGCACACATCATGAAGCAAATGTTTGAGAAGGTGGCGAACGAAAATGTGAGCGGCAGGGATATATACGAGTGGTTGGTTAGCATAGGATTCACCACGCGCACCGGCAAGCGGGTTGCCTTAAGTGGTATCTTCCGGATGCTCAAGGATACCTACTATTACGGTGAGTTCGAGTATCCGGTCGGGGGTGGTAAGTGGTACAAAACATCCCACGACCCAATCATTAGTAAAGAACTGTACTTGGCGGCGCAAGCCAACTTGCATGCGCCGTCGCGGAAGCATCCGGGCACCAAAGAGTTCGACTTCACTCGATTATTCATCTGCGGGAGCTGCGGGTCAGGCATAACAGCGGATGAAAAGTTCAAGCACTGCAAGAATGGCAACACGCACCGCTACGTCTACTACGTCTGCACGCGGTCGAACGACAAGCGGTGCAAGGAAAAACCGATCCGCGAGGAAAATTTAGTCTCTCAACTCCTACAAGTAATAGACAGGGTGGACATGGACGAGATCGGGGCCAAGGAGCAGATCATGCGCGAGGTGGAGAAGTACCGCCAGCTTGCGTACACGGTTTTCGGTAAAGAAGCAGAGTTGGACCGGGCACCGCTTGAAGCGGATGTACGGAAGTATGCAAAATATGTGCTGACGCGAGGCACAAAAGAAGAAAAGCGGGAGCTACTAGGATGCCTCAAAAGCAAGCTCGAAGTGAAGGACAAAAAGCTTAGATTTAGCATTGAATAATCGGTAAAAAGGCGGTATATTCAGCACTGTTCGTTAACATTCCGCGGTAGCTCAATGGTAGAGCAGCTCCCTGTCAAAAGGCAGCCTCCCACAGGAATGTGGGTTGCAAACGAGGTGAATTCGGGGGACCCCTACAGTGAGGGCAATCCCGAGCCAAGCTCCAAACTTTGGAGAAGGTGTAGAGACTATTCCGAAAGGAAGTAGTCCCGCAATTTGCGGCACGAAGCCCCTCGCATCCCATCCGTCTGAACGACGAGAGGATGATGATATAGTCCACGCCATCAGTAATGGTGGATAACGTGTAAGGAGTTGGTTCCAGGTTCGAGTCCTGGCCGCGGAGCAGATGAAAACAGAGGTTGAGGCAAAATTTCTTGATATAGATCCGGCAACGGTTAGATCGCACCTTGCACAATACGGTGCCACTTTGGTGTACCCCGAAGTCGTGGCCCGACAAAAGGTGTTTGACTATCCGGACTTTAAGCTCGACCAACAAGCCTCGTGGCTGCGGTTGCGCGAGGAGAATGGCGAGGTGACTCTTACGCTAAAAAGATGGGAGAAGGAGGGCGTCGAGGGCATGAAAGAGGCCACCTTAAAAGTAGGCTCTTTTGATGCAGCCGAGCAAATGCTGTTAGCTATCGGTATGACTGTAAAATCGACTCAAGTTAAAAAGAGGGAGCTGTGGAAATTTGGCGATACCGAACTCATGATAGACACTTGGCCGTGGATACCGACGTTCCTCGAGATCGAAGGGCCGACCGAGGACGACGTCAAAGGGGTGGCAAAGCTGCTGGGTATGGATTGGGATAAGGCGATGTTCGGTGGTGTGGCCCGCATCTATGCCAAATACTTTACTATCGAGCACGAGGAAATCGACCGCTGTCCAAATATAGAATTTTCTGATACGCCCGAGTGGCTCGAAAAGAAGAGATTGACTCTCGTATGACAATGCTTTTTATAGTTACCGCGGTTGTTCTATTACTGGCTGGTATTGCGTTTGTTATCAAAGAGCTACTTGGAGTTCCGACAGCTGTCGACCTTTCACCATATTTGAAAAAGAAATATTTATTCGATACCACCAGCGAATTTAACTTATATAAGCTACTGCTCGAGCTATACGGTGACCGTTATCACATTTTTCCCCAGATCAACTACAGTCACGTAGTTGACGTCAAAAAGATGGATTGGCGCGAGGAGCGCAGATATCGCAGCCGGATCGACCGCAAGTCGGCAGACTTTGTACTCTGCGACAAGGAACGTGTTGTGCCCCAACTTATCATCGAGCTTGACGGAGGCGTCCACAACTTCGCCAGCAAACAAAAACGTGATGAGTTTATTAACGACATTACCAAAATAGTTGGTCTCCCGATCTTGCATCTAAAAACAAGCGAGATTGGTAAGGATTCGGTTAAGACAGCAGTAGATGACGCTCTAAAATCTGCGGCGTCCTAAAAGGAGGCTTTTGACAGGGGTGGGTCGGTTGGCACCCAGCCGTCCCTGTCCGCGGGTAGGACTCGAACCTACAACCAACTCCTTAACAGGGAGCTGCTCTACCATTGAGCTACCGCGGAATAATGTTTACTTTCAGCCAGCGCCGTCCTGAGGACTACGCGCACATACCGATTATACTTAATTTTTTCTCCTTGACCACAGAGGAGCGTTTTTGTATATTTTTTATAAGGGAACACAATGTTGTGGCCCTGAGCGGTCGCCGTCGACTGGGTCTGCAGACCTCTTGGACAGCTAATTGGCGGGACAAAAGCCCACCAAGGCAAGACCGCCCCAAAATCACGGTCGCCTCATAAAGGGTGGC
>Ga0209542_10005100_pt1 | contig 26559 bp, 38 predicted proteins | sample RifCSPhighO2_01_FD_184028 | JGI IMG/M metagenome (GOLD analysis project Ga0209542, IMG submission 184028) | Soil microbial communities from Rifle, Colorado - Rifle CSP2_plank highO2_0.1 (SPAdes) (version 2) | ecosystem: Environmental > Terrestrial > Deep subsurface > Rock core/Sediment ...
TCTATATTGTCAAGAACAACTTCTCTTGTGTCTCTATCAACTTCTATCGCTTCATCAGCTGAACTGTCAAGCTCATTTGCTGTGCCTGAATTGCAGACTAGCTCTTCGTCACCGTCAACATATGCTTTTACATAAAGTATGTATCTTGAACTTGATTTTTCCATGTCTAGTGGAGATTCAAATTCAAATTTGACTGTTTCTGTGTCTCCTTCATCTATATCAACATCTTGAGTTATAGTGTCATCTCCGTCTATTTCAACAAATTCGCTTTGTTCTGAATCCCATATTCCAAGCTCAACAACGAAGCTTTCATCTTCGTCAAGCTGGTTCTTTGCTTTAACATCAACTTCTATATTCTGCCTTGGCTTCCATTGCCATGCGTTTTCATTATCTTTTTCTTTATCATCTACGCTGGATATTCTTATGCTTGAAGCATTAACATTTCCGTCTTCACAGAATTCTTTAATGTACTCAATGTCTAGAGATACATTTGTAGCTGTGCTGTTTGCGTCAGTGCCTATTGCTGTAAGCTTTGCTATGTATTTGCCTAGCGTGAAGTCTCCTGTTATTTTTCTACTTAGTGTTAGTGTTGCTGATGTTTGATTAGCTAAGTTGCTTATTGAACTTGGGCTTAGAGTGAATTCAACCTTGCTTGATCCCTGCGTTATTGTTGGAATAGAAAGTGCTATGCTCTGATTAACTGCTTGATTGTTATTAACTGTTATAACTGTGCTGTTAACTGAATCTGTTAAAGAATTACTTGAACTTAAAGTTAAAGCTGATGCGAAACTTGTTAAAAGGATTGCGAACAAAAGTGTTGCAAAGATTTTGTTTTTCATTTTTGTTGTAACTTTACAATTACACTGGTATTTAAATGTTTCGTTTTTTGATAATTTATAGAGGGATTTTAATTTTGGCAAAGCTTAAATAAACTGATTTACTAGTAAAGTTAGAATATGGTGATTCGGGCTAGAGAAAATATATTTGGCGCATGGGCTTTTCTAATTGGGGTGGTTTTGGCTATTGTTGTCGGTGGTTTTACGCAGACAAAAATTAATCCTGTCGTTGTTCTTATATTATTGGCTTTGGGATTTATCGTCGGTCTTTTTGTTGCCCAGAAAGATTCGGGAACATTTTTGCTGGCTGCGGTGTCTCTTGTGCTTGTCAGCTATGTAGGAATATCAAGTATCGTGTTAAATGCTGCGCTTTTAGGCATTGACGTATGGAGATTTATTTCTGCTTCGCTAGGCTCTTTAATTATCCTGCTCGTGCCTGCCACAATTGTTGTCGCAATAAAAACGATGTTTGCGATTGCGCAGAGCTAGCTCTTCCCATGTATTCTAATGCAAGAATTTATTTTGCCTGTAAGAGTGCTTAAGATATCTTAATTTGCCTTTCGCTCTTTGTATTTCTTCTTGTGTTCCTTCAGAGGATATCCAAGCAAGAGTATTTTTTATAATGCATAACTGTCTTCTAAGGGCATCTTTTTGTACGAAGAGGGTTCCTACATTATATCGTGTCATAAAATTAGAAAAATTGAAGTGTTTAAAGCCTTTCTACTTATGCTAGAAAATCTGATTTATCCTGTTTAGGCATTGCTGAAATAGCCGCCTTGAATATTTCTGCGAATTGCGGTGTTGCAATTACGGTATTTTCGCCGAATCCTGCAACTGATCCTTCTATAGCTTCAACAGTCTTCTTTATTTTAGCTATTGAACGCTTTAACTCTATTACGTCCTTGGTTTTTAGTGGTTTTATATCAATTACGGCAATAGTAAATCCCTCTCTTAGAGAATTAAGAATCTCATTTACATCATCAAATTGCCTTAGAACAAATGGCCTTACAACTATTCTCTGCTTCTTGTCATCTCCTTGATTCAAGTCAATTTCTATATATTCGTCTGACGAGTCTCGACCGAACATCTTTTTTAAATTAAACACCATAGCAAGTTGTTGAATTAGTTAATATATAAATATTACTGTGGTTAAAACTACTAAATTGCCTTGATTTTAACGACTGCTATTCTAGGCTTGTAGAATATTTTTGAGTTGCAGTGAGGGCAGGAGAACCTTTTTTCTAAAGCTTTGCTGCTTATTGCTTTGCTGCAGTGAAAACATTTGTATTGTGCCATGATATAAAGGATAAACGGGGATTTTTAAAGTTATTGTTCTGTGTAATAAAGCTTTTATACTTGGAATAAATCATGATAGAGAATAATATGCTTGAAAATATTTTAAACAAAATCTTGAATGGAAGCAGGAATGCAGCTCGGAGTTTAGTTTTAGGTACAGCTATCTCTTTGGTCGCATTTGCCGGATGTGGAAAAAGTGACGATTCTTTGCAAGAAATAGAAAAAGTGGAAAAGTCTAAAATAGAAAAAACTGAAGATTATTCAAAAGCGATTATTAATAAATGGCTAGGCACGGATGGTGAAATTATTGAATTTTATAATAAAGGAGTTATCTCTTTGTCTAGTTTGAGAGAAGGTAAAAGAACGCAACAGGTCGGGGAGTATACTTTTCTTGATACTGACACTGTAAAAACAAATTTTGATTTTGTTTCTAGCATATTTGATATTAAGAGTTTAGATGAGAGCTTAATGACTATAAGCAAAGATGGACATCAAGCTCTTATGAGAAGATACATTGATGGTCCTTCAAAGCTAATTGTAAAAGATGAAAGAGGAAATGAGACTAGTGAATTAACAGTTTTAGCAGAAGAAGGAATTCCTAATGTGGCCTCTCCTAGGCCAGTTTTTTCTATAATCAATGATGGACCCGGAATTGCTTGTTATTCGATAAAAGTGCCATCGGGCATGAAGATTGAATATGAAGAAGGAAATCTAAAAGGAATGGAAATTAGTGGAAATTGGCTTTTACACCCAAAACAAGATGTAAGATTAAATTTATCTGGCAGCCTGCCGCGCGATACCGTAGAAAAACATGATACTGAAACTGAATATAGAGATGCGATAAAAATATTTTATGAAAACGGATTAAATAACCCTCAAAAAAAGAGCTTAGCGATGAAAGTCAGAGTCACGGAACAGGCCCCTAAAAAGATAACACTAAATATGTGGGTAAAACATGGCATCAAAAATGCGGCTTCTATAGTTTACTCATTTGATGCAAAAAAGGATGAGTCATTTGTAATAAATACTAAAAATAATCGCGATTTGGGTGGCGGAGAAGAACTTTTTAACTCTTTTTATATCGGAGATAAAAAGGTAGAACATGTTGATCTATCCTCATCATTGATCGGTTATAACTCGACGGCATACCTTGTAAAAAATGATCAAGAAGGCGCAATAAAAATGAAAACTACTAGAGCACGGGATTTAGAATTTAAAGTATGTAAAGTAAAATCTTTTGATTTTGAAGATGGGGTCAAAAGTGGCGATGAATGGCCTATAAGGGGTATAACGAGATCAGTTACTTTTCGGCCGAAAGCTGGGAAACAGTATTTTACTTATAACAGCGAGGGCAATGGCACATATATAACGACCTCGGAAGAGATAGACAAGTTAACAGCATTGGATATGGGGGGAAGAGCCGGATGGGAAGATTATCTGCATGTAATAAAGAAGAATATGCTTGAAGTTGGGGCCAGCGTAGGCAAGGGGGGAGTTTGGAATTGTGAAGAAGAAAAAATCTATACACTTCTGCTTCTTAGTAAGGGTTTTAAAAGTAAAAGTAGGGTCTGGCTTTATGAAGTAGACGGAGATTTGTCTCATCCAAAAGAATAAGAATTGGGCGGAGATTTAATAAAATAATTTATTTCGCAACATTTAGAGAATAAGCCGGGCCTGCGAAAGTTTTTCCGCATTTTCCGCAGTGCCAGATTCCTGCCGCAATTCTTTTTGCTGCGGGTTTATTGCAATGGGGGCAAATTTGCTTCTGCCTCTGCAAAGAGTCTATTGCATTATAATTGCGCTTTACTGTCGCGCCGTATCTTGCTCCGAATTTTCCTGCCTGCTTTGCCTTTTTTGTTTTAGTCATCTTAATATTAGAGTAAAAAAGGATGTTTTTAAATTATTCTATATATAGAATAATTTAGCCTAAAACATATAAATGCGAGATTTTTAAGACTAATTTGATGGATAGAAGATGAAAAGATATATGGAGCCGTAAGAGGTTCAGAGATGAGATGGATAATAGAACAATACCGTAAAGCAGCTAATCCGTATTATCCATTTTTGAATAGAAAATAATTTTTTTTAAAGATCTTTATTTGTATAGTGGATGCTTGGCTGAATTGCCGTCGTTTTCATATTTTCCTGCGACTAAATGGTCGCATAAAACTTTTGTGAAGCAAAATGGCTGAAAGCCATTTTCTCTTGCTTGTTTTATAAAATAAATATCCTCGCCTTCTATTAGTTTTCCTTCTGAAGAGATTTTTGCTCCGTATTTAACTTTTGTGAAAACAGGCCTGCTCATAAGCAGGCAGCCTGCAGAAGGATGAAAAACCTGCATTAATTCACCGCTTTTTACTTCTTCTTCTGTTAAATGGCGGGGCATATCTTCTTGGCTTTTAACTGAATCTGGCAGATTAATCTTTGATTTTATCTCGCTGAACTCTTGTTCATTTAGAGATTTCCAGGCTACTGGAAGAATTTTTATATCTCCTGACGATTTGAAATAATTGGAATATAGGCCGCTGACTAAATCTTTTTTGCATGACAAAAGTTCTTCTATTACATTTATTGGAGGAATCACATCTTGATCTAACATTAAAATATAATCATAGCCGTTTTCTGTTGCATAGTCTAAGATTTTATTTCGCGAGCTGACAAGGCGAAAAAGCTTGTTCTTTTCTTCAGTATTATCTCTTAAGACTTCTATTCCTTTTATATTTTCTAATTCTTTGAAAAATTCTTCTGTTTCTGAATTATCAACTATTAATACTTCGCGATTATTGTAAGTTAGATTTTTTATTCTTTCTATAAATTTGTGCAGACAGTAGCTCATGCCCGAATACGTCGGGCAAGCGACTAGAACTTTTGGGTTTTCTGGCATTTTAGTTTAATGGGATATAAATGGGGATGCCCGGATTTGAACCGGGGTCGCCGCTTCCCAAAAGCGGAAGCTTACCAGGCTGGCCCACATCCCCATTATTAAAGATGATTTAATTTTGTTTATAAATCTAATGCGTGACTGAGAAAAATAAATTGTTATTTCTTCTTTGCGGGCTTCTCTTCTTTTTTGGCCTCTACTTTTACAGGTGTTGCGGCGGCGGTTGCTGGAGTTCCAGGAGTGGCTGCGGCAGCTCCTGCAGCTGGTGTGCCTGCGGCGGGTACAAGGGCAGCGGCTGCTTTTGCAGCTTCTTCTGCAGCTTTAGCTTCCTCTCTAGCCTTAAGCATTTTATCCTGTTTAGCTTTGACTTCTAAGAAGTATTTATCAAGCTTGGATTTCTTTTCAGCTGAAACATCAATTTTTTCCTGACTAATTTCTTGGTCATACAATCCGGATTCTATATCTTTCATCGTTTCTTTTGCTTCCTTGTTTTCAATTAAAACTCCTAGGGAAACGCAAGAGCCTGTAACAAGTTTGACAGCTCTTTTCAAATCTTTAGCAAGCATATTTGGAAGTTTGCTTTTTGCTATTCCTATCACTTGTTCAATAGCTACATTGCCTACTTTGATATTACCTGCTTCGCCTGATGCTTTTTCTAATTTAAGCTCTTTTTTAATAAGTTCTGCAACTGGAGGAGAAAATACTTGAATAGTGAAAGATTTTGTCTTTGCGTTAACGTCTATTTCAACCGGAACTTTTGTTCCTTTGAATCCAAGAGTGGCGGAATTAACATCTGCAATTACTTTTCCAAGATTAATTCCTAACGGGCCGAGCTGTTGAGCTATTGCTGGCCCAGGCTTCATGTCCCCGCCTTCAACAATAAGCTTAACTTTCATTATTATTTTCTCCCTGATCTTAGGAATCTTCCGACTCCTCATTTTCTTCAGATTCACGCCTTATAACCTTTACGTTATCTATTTTAACTGTTACTGGAATAGGAACTGTCGCGCCTAAAAGAGAAACAACTACTTCGCCTTTCTGCTTGTCAATTCTTACTACTTTTGCTTTTTCTCCCTTGAATTGCGTTAGCATTTCAACAATGTCGCCTGGCTCTATGTTGACAGCCTCAACTTTTGGCTCAACCATATTTTTTATTTCTTCATAAGTAATTGTTTTTCCGATTATTCCTTTTACATACGGCAAGTCATAAGCAGCTTCTTCTGCAGATTCTCTGTCTGCAGCTTCAAGAATTATATAGCCTCTTAATCCGTGCGGCCTTACAATTGCAAATACATTTAGACTTTTTTTCTTAACCTTGGCACTAATCATTTCTGATGCCCTGTCTTCTTTGTTTGTTGATACCTTTAAAATGAAAAGCATTTTGCTCCAGCTACCTTAAAATCCTGAAGATTTAAGAAGTAGATAAATATATTGGAAAAACGGGATTTATAAAGATTTCTATGGGAATTATGATTACTCCGAATCTTCAATACTGCCTGAGTCTGTCTGCCCCTTTGATTCTTTGACGTCAATCTTTTCCCTTAATTTTGACATTAAAACTGTCTTATTAGGTTTACCTTTATCAAATGCAACATCTTTTTTAACGAAAAAGTAATCTGGATGAGTAACTTGAATTTCATATTCTGCCGGCACATTAGTTTCTGTTGTAAAGGTCTCTCTAAACTTAGTTCTTTTAGGAAGTTGTTTAATGAAACTTCCCGGATTTACTCTGCATTTTTCAAAATCATCTTTATTTTTTAAAAATAACTTTAAAAATTCATCTTGTGCACCTAAAACTTCAGTTTCGGTTAAAGGCTTAATGGGTCTTGCTTCTAATTCTACCCAATCTAAATATACTCGGCTATCTAAATCGCGCACGTCAATTTTGACTTTACGAACAGGAAATTTCGTAGATAAATAATCTCGCAGACTATTTTTGATTTCTTCATTGATAGAGTTTCTTACATCTTGCTTATAGAATGTACTGATCTGGTATTCTTTTTTGTCATTAAAAAACGCGCCGCTTACGATTGTTTCCAAAGTCAGATTATTTTGTGTTACACCTGTAAGCTTTAAATCTGTTAAATCTATTTCATCAATTTCGTATGCTTCTCGTAAATCTTTAAGCACGGCTTCTTTTGCTTCCTCTTCTGATAAAAAGCCCGCTTTCGGCTTTATCGTAAAAGAAACATTGCCCTCTTTATCTGTATTTCTAGATATTGAATCCTCCTTGCCTTCAAATAGAAAATAAAAACTTGATGCCCTTACTGGAACGTCTTTGCCAAGCATTTTTGATTCCGTTGGATACTCTCTTAGTATAATTCTATCGTTTATTTGATCAACTTTTCTTCTGGATAGTTCTTTTTTTGATGAGGGATCATCTTTTATAACCTTTTTCAAGCCGCGAGGAAAACCGTTTGGATTTCCTTCGTAAAAGAATGTATGCTTCCATGCAAGACCTAGTGTCAAACCCATTGCAAGAGTATCATGAATTTGCGGTATTGCAAACAATAGTGTAGAGAGAGGATATTCTACAAAAGAGTATAGTATTACTTCGGCGGCATCTGCTTTTTGTTTCTGCTCATATTCTACATTGTATATTGACTGCTGCGAGGTTTGAATGTCTTTAAAATAATCTTTTGTATCGACTGTAACATTTGTTGATATTTTTCCATCTATTCTAACATCTAGGTTCTTCTGTAGATTATATGAGATTTCCGTGGCATACTTTTCAGTTGATGTTCTTGAACTTCTTTCACCATGCACTCTTTCTGCCCAGTTTCTAGTCTGGCAACCTGCGCCAGCTCCAAGCAATAGTGCTAAAGAGAGAATTCCTGCTTTTGTTTTTTTAAACATGCATATCTAAGTAAGATAGTCTTATTAAATTTTTGGTTTATCAAAAATAGATTTTAGAAAATCCTTATCAGATCCGCGATTATAAACCCCAGGGCGCCGAGAGCTAATATGCCTATGGCAGATACTTTAGCGATCATCTTGAATTCTGCGGACGTCGGCTTCTTTAGAATGTGCCATACACGCTTTGACTGAATTAAAAATGATTTTATTTTCTCTATCATAAAAGATTGAATTGAAGAGGGTTTTTAAAATTAAGCTTTTACTCGTTCACAAACTGTATCCCCAGCTCGTCCTGCAACTTGCCTTCAGGTCTTCTTGGCTCGCTAGCTGAGCCTATTATTTGAGGACTCTTTACTCCTGTGACTATCAGAAGAACTTTAATTGTCTTTTCCATGTCCGGAGCGATTTGCGCGCCCGAAATTATTTTTGCATTTGCGGATATTTTGCTTCCTAGATGCTTCATAATAACATTATACTCATCTAAAGACATATCGGGGCCGCCGACGATATTCACTAACGCACCAGTTGCATTTGAAATGTCAACATCTAATAGAGGATTATTAATAGCTTTCTCAACAGCTGCCTTTGCCCTATCGTTTGAGTCTGACTCACCTATTCCTATTAATGAAACTCCTCCATTGGACATAACTGCTTTTACATCTGCAAAATCAAGATTGACTAGACCTGCTTTTGTTATCAATTCTGTAATTCCTTTTACAGCGTTTGTTAAAATCTCGTCTGCAACTTTGAATGCTGTATGAATTGGAAGCTCCGGGGCAAGTTCAAGAAGCTTGTCGTTTGGAATTACTATGAGAGTGTCTACAATTGATTCTAATTTTTCCAGTCCGTATTGAGAATTTTCAATTCTTTTCTGCCCCTCAACTGTGAAAGGCAATGTGACGACTCCGATTGTTAATGCACCGAGATTTTTTGCTATTTGGGCGACTACTGGCGCTGCGCCAGTTCCAGTTCCTCCACCTAAACCGCAGGTTATGAAAACTAAATCTGAATCCTGAAGTTTTTTCTTTATTTCTGCTTCTGATTCTTTAGCTGCCTGCTCTCCCATTTTTGGATTTGAGCCTGCGCCAAGTCCGTGTGTAAGCTCCCTACCTATCAGAATTTTTGCGTCTACATTTGAATACAATAAATCTTGTGCATCAGTGTTCAGGGCAATGATTTCACAGCCCGAGATGCCTATTTCTTTCATTCTAGAAACAGAGTTTCCGCCTCCACCACCACAACCAACGACTTTTATTCTGGCTGCCTGCTTTTGGATCATCTCCTCTAATTCATGGTCTATATCTACAGATACCCTCTCTTTTTGCGTTAAACTGGCCATTAAAAACATTAAAAGAAAGACATTTATAAGGATTGTTGTAGTGTTTTTCGGCATGAAGATTAAAAGAAGAAATGAGGAACCTAGAATTGATGAGAACAAGAACGCAAGGAGATTAATAGATGCGATTAGATCCGGCAGATTATCTAAGGAAGACTATATTAAATCAAGATTGGATAGCTTAGAGATTAATGAAAATGACCGGGAAGCATATAGAAAGATTTACACCGAGATTTATTATGCTATTGCTGAAAGGAAGAGAAGTAAAATATAGTTTTATAATCCGCTTCTGGAGCGTTTGCCTATCTTTTTGATTAAAAATTCTCTTATTTTTTCTGCTTCTTTTATTGAAACTGCAGGAATATATCCTTCTGTGTGAACTCCATAACCACCGTTAACTGGAGCGGAATAACCTGCTGTTTGTATCATTACACTTGAAAAGCCAAGCATTCTTGCAATAATCCCTCGATGAATGTCTACATTCTGCACTCTTTCATACGGAATATTTGAATATTTCTTCCAAATAATTCCTTTTTCTACTTTTAGATTTGATGAAGTAAATTCATAGAACCATCTGTTATAAGCCATTCTTGCATAAATTTCGCCTATAACTAAAGTTAAGATAAGATAGCTTACTAGTCCAGAAATTATGCTTACTGGCAATGTTATTGAAAAAAATCCAACTAGAATTGGAACAAGCCAGACAGATAGAAGTATGCAAATAAAAATCATTGAGAAATATGCACGAAGCCTAAATGACCATCTTGCTCCTGAATGTAACATTGAGAGTGCCATAGTTAATTTAGAAAGAACTTACTTTTAAACTTATTCCTTTTTATCTTCTTTAAACGGCTCTTTATCCGGTTTTATTTCGTCCAGTGCAAGATCTTTGCCTACTAAAGACTTGAACTTGCCGTTAAATGATTCTAGCAAGGGGGCGATTTGCTTTGGGCCCTTAACATATATTTTATCTTTTATTTCATATTCTGGAATAGTTTTAAAATAGAAAAGGAAGAGGGCTTCAGACTTGCCTTTTTCATCTGTTACCTGCCTGATAATTTTAAACTTATATGTAATGTCCCTGCCTGCCAAAGGATTATTAAAATCTGTAACAACTCTTGCTCCTGAAACAGTAATAACTCTTGCTAAGGAATAGTCTAGAGAGAAAATCATTCCGGGCTTAGGATCAAGGTTTTGCTCCCTAAATACTTTTAACGGAATTGTTTTAACAAGCTCTTTTTTTCTTTCACCAAAAGCGTCTTTTGTACCGATAGTAATTTCGTAGTCCTTGCCTATTTCCTTTCCTTCTAAAGCTTTGTCAAAGCCAGGAACTAGCATTCCTTCTCCGATTGCAACAACAATCTTTTCTGCTTTTGCTTTAGGATTTATCTTATGCAATTCAGGCTCTATATTTGTGTCAAAGACTTTTCCGTCGGCAATTCCTATGAATTGAATTTCCACGAAGTCCTGCTTCTTAGCCGTTTCCATTTTCTAGGATGAGCTGGATGGGTTATAAAGATTGTGCTTTTTTTGCACTAATTTTGCCATAACATAAAACTTCGTTTAGGAAGTTTTATAAACGCTTTTTGTGAATATGAATTATGGTTTTAAGATTAACTGATGCTTACAGCAGTAAGCCGGGCTCAACGATTATGATAGATGGAGAGGCATACGTTGTCAAATCAAATGATATTTCTAAGTCCGGAAAACACGGAGCGAGCAAGTGTAGAATTGAAGCAATTGGAGTTATAAGCGGCAAGAAAAAGATTTTAGCGTGCCCAGGAAGCGAGAGATTTGACGTTCCTATGATTGAAAAGAAAAGAGCGCAGGTTTTAAGCGTTTCTGACAGCAGTGCAAGCATCATGGATCTTGAGAGCTACGAAACTATTGACATTCCTTATATTGAAGATATTAAAGAGCAGATTATCGCTGAAAAACAAGTAGAATACTGGATAATTGAAGGAAAAAAAATTATAATGAGGGTTATCTAATGGCGGCTAAAATACTGGTTGCGCAGAATAGAATGTTTAAAGGAGTTTTTGTATGCAGAGACTGCAACCAAAAAATGAGGAGTGATGCAATAAGAGTTATTGACAAGAAAGTTAGCTGCAGAAGATGTGGTGGATATAACTTTAGGCCAATAAAGAAGAAGTAAAAAAGATGGCAAACTTTATTTATTATGACCTGGTGTTTTTAGTAGCGTTTACTTTATTTGTTATCGTCTTTCTTTATAAAAGAAAGCAAAAACTGCAAAGACAAGGACTGCTTTATTTGTATAGAACGAGAGTTGGTCTGAAGTTTATTGAATGGACTAGCAAACGATTTGGAAAAATATTGAACCCTATGCAGTATGTTGTTGTTGCTTCGGGATATATCTTGATGGTCTCTATGGTATGGTTTTTGATAAAGTTCTTGCAGGCTTATTTGTCAGGGCCTTTGGCTGGGCAGATAAAAGTTCCTCCTTTGATCCCTTTAATTCCTTATCTGCCAGAATTATTTAAATTGGATTTCTTGCCTCCGTTTTATTTCACTTACTGGATAATTATTATTGCTATTGTTGCAATTACGCATGAATTTGCTCATGGAATTTTTGCACGTTTGAATAACATAAAAGTGCATTCAACAGGTTTTGGCTTTTTGGGACCATTTTTAGCGGCGTTTGTTGAGCCTGATGAAAAGCAGATGGAGAAATCCAAGGTATTTCCACAACTTTCTATTCTTGCTGCCGGGACTTTTGCAAACGTTTTAATGACTATTTTATTTGGACTTATTTTGTGGGGCTTTTTTGCTGTTGCTTTTGTGCCCGCGGGCGTCAATTTTAACAGTTACAGCACAAACGTTGTTAATGTCTCTGAATCTAGAATCATTAATGGAACCCTTGCTATTGATGGCATAAACTTGACGAAAATTGAGTGGCAAAATAAGAGTTATTACGCTCCTTCTAATGTTGCTGATGCGATTGATAATCAGTTAGGATTATTTACAGTCCTTGAAGATGCTCCAGCGATTAATGCCGGGTTGCGCGGTGCAATAGTTGAAATAGATGGAAAGAAAATCAGAAGTTATGAAGAATTAAGAAGCGTTATACTCGCGAATAAACCTGGAGAGGTTGTTATTATTAAATCTATTAGCGACAAAGAAATTATTGAGAGTGTCGTTAAGCTTGCTGATAAAGATGGGAAGGCTTATTTGGGAATAGGAATTTCTGAGCCTGAAAGAAGAGGCATTACAGGATGGTTATATAGAGTGTTTTCAAACATAAAAGATCCGTTTGTTTATTATGAATCTAGAATTGGAGATATCGGAACTTTCTTGTACGACTTGTTATGGTGGATTGTTGTAATAAATATAAGCGTAGCACTTGTAAATATGCTTCCAGTTGGAATATTTGATGGAGGAAGATTCTTTTATCTTACTATTCTAGGATTTACGGGAAAAGCAAAATGGGCAAAGAAAGCATTTTCTGCCTCTACATGGATATTTTTGGCTATTTTAGTCTTGCTTATGGTTAGATGGTTTGCTGTTATTTTTTAAGAAAAGATTTATAAATCTAATTTTTTTATTATCTCACATGAATCAGTACGATTTGCATGGCTATATGGAGAGAAAAGTATGCGGCCAGAATTATTTTATTCCTAAGTCTGGGCGGATTATTCCAGAACACGGTATCTGGGGAGATTTGCCTGTATTGAAAGAAGATATCAGGATGTTTGATGGGAAAGTTAAAAGTGAACTAGTGCCTATTTTTGATGCGGGCACGCTTGGAACACTTGTTGTTGATCTTGAGATTAAAAAATTAAGAGAACTTGACAATTTTTCTGGGACAAGAGTTGTTAGAAAAGAAATTTATGATGAGGAATAATTTTTTCCTAAAAGTTCGAGCATTTTAGATTGAATATTCTCGCTTCTTGCTAGTGTTTCTCCAACTAACATGCCTGCAGGCATGCATCCTGCATATTTTAGATTTTGATAAAGACTTTCAACATCCTGCCTTGTTTTTATTCCACTTGCTATAACTATGGGTAATCCTTTAGGAATGTAATCTGCAAGAAGTTTTGTTGTTTCAAGAGAGGTTTCCATTGTAATTAAATTTCTGTTATTAATTCCAAAAATTGCTGCGCCGGCCATTTCTGCAAATGTTAACTCATCTATTGTATGAGATTCTACTAACGGCTCAAGATCGATAGATCTTGCAATAGAGATGCATTCTGTTAAATTAGTTTTCAAATTATACTTGGAATTTCCTAAAACATGAGTCATTAATATAAGTGAGTCTGCGCCGGCCAACCTTGATTGATAAATCTGCGCTGGATGAATGATAAAATCTTTTCTTAGAATAGGCTTATCTGTTGCCTGCCTGACGATATTTAAATGATATAACTCGCCTAAAAACGCTGAATCGGTTAAAACTGAAATTGCAGAGGCTAAAGGATTGAAAATCTTTGCAATTTCAGTTATGTCTGCATTTGGTTTTATCTCTCCGGCGCTTGGAGATTTTCTTTTTATCTCTGCAATTAAATTAAATAATTTATCTCCTGGTTCTCGCGTAATCTCTCCTTGAAAATCTCTTAGCCTAAACTGTTTTTTATGAAATTCTGCGGAACCTCGGTAACTTGCGAGACTTCTATCTTTAAGCATTTCTCTAACTTCATACTTTTTTCTCTCTATAATTTCTTTTATTGTTATCATCTTAGTTTATGTATTCAACTCCAGTTTTTGTAAATATTACAAGCCTAATGCCTGTTGGAAGTGAGAGCAAGGCAGATATTAAAGCCATGTGTTCCTTGCCGTTTCCAGAGGCGATGGATAAAGCAACTTCCATCTCTCCAAGTTTATTTCTTAGCTTTTCCATCAATTCTTTTTTTAGCTCTAGAGTCGGCTGAGATGAGTCAATTGTGATTAACTCGGTTTTTACTGAAACATTATATGTTGATGCATCTTTGTTCTTTATGAGAAATATTTTTCCCCATTCTCCATGGTTTATTAGGCCAGTTACCTGCCCCCATGTTTCTTTGTCTGATCCGAGAAATGCTACGAGTTCCATGAATGGAACTGGCAGACTGAGTTTAAAATGATTATTGTCTTGAAGATTATTAAATAAATTTATCTCATTCCGCAAATAATCGTCGTTATGTTTTTCTCAATAAGATTCATACATCTTTGCACATTTTCTTTTATTAAGTGATCATGGTCGTCTGGAAAGTTATCTCCTCTTACTTTAGACAAAACAAGGATTTCTTGATATTTTCTGTACAGAGAAAGAATCGCGGTAACATCAATAGATGCCATGCGCCGACCTCCTAGCCCCATTATCATTGATTCGTAATTTTCGCTGTCCTCTCTAACTTCAGTAAAGAGAGTTTCTAATCTTTTTTCTATATATGCCTCAAGAGTATAACTCATACTTAGTCTGATTTATTTAGAGTTATAAGTATTATTGTTATTGAGATAGCATAATTATTAAATAGCCTATTTGTTATCTGGATTGATAAAAATGGTGAGAGACATTCCTTTAAGCGAGATAACTCTGCGGAAGTATGAGAAGCCTTATGATTCGTCTAAAAGGGAGCTTGTTAGAAAGATTTGTTTGTCTCTTGGTTTATTGCAGCCAGGGGATTCCAGAGATATAGTTGTGGATGTTTTGCTTGTTTTAGAGGAAGCAAAAAAGGAAAAGAAGAAAATGACTTCTTTTGAAGTTCGCGATTCTGTTGCTAAGATGAGAGTGGAAAATTCGCTTGAGGCGAAGGGGCTGGCTGAAAGTAATATTCGCCGCCAGCTGAAAAGATTGAGAGATGCGATGCTTGTTGATAAATCGGGGAATTTTTATCACATCTCGGAGTTTGAATCTTTATCGCGGCTTTTTGAGGCAAAGATAGAAAAGTTCTTGATTCCGCAGACAGTTGAGAGGATTAAAGAGTATTTGGGTAAATTGGACTAATGGATAAAAAAGAAATTAACTTGCTAAAAAAACTCAGAGATGGTTTAGAATTCTGCATGTTGCCTATTTTTTATAACATTATGCCATCTAAATCAAAACTTAGAGATTCAGATAGAAACAGATTATTAAGAATAAACGATTATCTTAAAAGTTTAGAACATGTAGAAGTAAATCAAGAAAACTTCGATGATATTACCAGTAAATATAGAAAGGGCATAGAGATCCAAAGGAGAATTCTGAAAAGGGCATATAATGATGGAAGTGAATTTAGTGATGGGTCTCTTTGTTCATTTGCTAATTTTTATAGGCATTATAGAGAGTTCGGCCATTTGTATCCTCCGCCCCCAACAGAAGAAGAGATAGGAACTGCTGTAATAGAGCATAAGAGAAAAGAAACTGTGAGAAAGTCTGCTGAAAATCCAAGCAGAAACTGAGTTTATTGGGATAGATTTAATCCGTTTCAGCTTTCTTGAGATTTTCAAGATTAGGTAAATTGGATGGCTGAAAGGCTTAGACTTCTCTGTTAAATTGGCCATGTGCATTAATCGATACGCTCCTTATATGCCTTTTAGGCAGTTTGTTTATATATTATAGGCGTTACATTTAATAATTGCTTAAATTATAGAAAGGTTTATATATTAGATATATATACATTGATTATGAGATATGATAATATAATAACGATAATAGAAGGAACTAGAACTATTGATGATGTTCGGGAAAAGCTTAAGATAGACAGATCTAAAGCAATTTATCTTTTGCATAGGTTAAGAAGATTGGGTTATATTAGAACCAAGTATCTTCCTAATAAAAAGAGAATTTATTCAATATCTCCCTTAAACAGACAGAGCGGAGTTGGCTATCTAGAGGCATTTAATGAAAACATGCCCAATGCAAGCCTAAGAATTGGTGGTAATGATGACTATTTTGTCTATGGAAGAAAATTAAAAGCTGAAGATGAATTAATCTACGCTTTAAAGAAGCATACAATAAGATATGTTATTTCTTCCCTCTTTCTTTTTAGAAAAATAGAAGATTGGTCTCGTTTATATAGATTAGCAAAAAAAGAGAATTTGACAAGACAAATATCGGCTTTGTATGACGTAGCTCGTATCTTTGTAAGAAAAGTAAGAAAAATGCCTAAAAGATTTAGAAGACTTACTATCCCTAAAAAAAATGAGAAATATATCTTTATTGTCAAGGGTTTTTATTCTGAGAATTTTAAAAATATAGAAAAGAGGTGGAAAGTTTATATTCCATTGAATCGTGCTGATCTGTGGGAATATACGATACTTAGATGATAAACATAAACAGCCAAGAAGCTCTTTTTAATGAAATAGGCCGAGCTTTGCCAAAAAAACTAGTTGTTTATTCTATAGGTGGAACTGCCATGATGTTACATGGCCTAAAGGGGGAAACATTAGACATAGATTTAGTTTTTGATAAAGAAAGTGACAGAGAGATATTTATTGGAACATTGGAAGCAATGAAGTTCAGAAAGGATGAAAGAAGGGTTATTGAGCAATATGGGTTAAAGAAAAATACCCCTGAAATTTTCAGACTTAAATCTGACGACTTTGTATTTGATCTTTTTTTGAATAAGATAGTAAGCTCGGTTTTCTCAGATGGAATGAAAGAGAGAGCAAAGCAAACACATGAATTTGGAAGTAATTTGGTTATCAAAGCTGCTGATCCTCACGATATTCTTATCATGAAGAGCGTGACTTCTAGAGAGAAGGATTCAGTAGATATAATTGCGATTGTTAATACGGGCCACATCAATTGGGACTTGATTGTAGAAGAGGCAAAAGAACAAGTACATTTAGGGAACGAAACTGCCATTTTAGGATTAGGAGAAAAACTTGATAAGCTTGCCAATCGCAAGCTTATCATAATTCCTAAAGAAATATTAGATAAACTCTGGAGATTATTAAACAAACAGGTTAAAGACGGGGCTAAAAAGAAGAAAGAAAGGTAAGTCTTTGAGACCGCAGGCTGTTGAGAGGATTAAGGGGTGTTTGGGGAAGTTGGATGGCTATAATCCTTTGTTCTTTGTTTTTTTCAGCTTCTTATTTATCCTTTTTAATTGCTTTTGCAAACAGAGATTATCTTCTTTCCATCTTTAAAGATGAAACAAGAGCCAGGCCCAACTACTTGCGCTAGGTCTCTATTGTCTCTCCATTCCTTTTTTAATGGCAATTCCATATTTTAATACCTCCTTTCATTATGTCCTCCTCCAATTAAATTTGCTAATTCTATAATAATCCAAATTCCAAGAACTACTAGAAATCTGGTTAAATGCCCGCTGAAGGCGCCATATAACCATACATATGCTGTTAGGTAGATGACTGCTAAGAAAAATGCAATAGAGAACAGCCCGTTGAGAATAGAATTTTCTATATTCTCGTTTATGCTATCTGCTATCCAGTTCAATGCTTTAATTATTACCAAATCATCAAATCCCATTTTATTTCTTTTGCCTTTATGTTAAAAGGCTAAACCTAATACTATTTAAATACTTCTATACTCAATTATCTAAGTTTCTATACTATTCAATAATGAGAAATGTTTATAAACTGTCTTTTTTTTAGTTATATCATGAGAAAAGGAGGTGTGAATTACTGTGGTAACTAGGAAAACACCCCAACAAATAAAGGAAGAAATTCTATCACATCTAAATGTTGGCCCTCTCTCAATTGAACAACTTAGGATAAGAGTTGAATCTAATTGGTCTACAGTTAATACATATCTTGAGGAGCTAGAGAGAGAAAGAAAAGTAAAGAGCATAATCTCTGCAGATAAAGCAAAAACTTATCAAAGAGTTTTTGGAGATACTTATTTTGATATTCCTATAACTGATGAGGAGAGAAAGAGATTCAGAACTCTGTTTAGTTTGATAATAAAAAAATACAAGGAGGCTAATGAAACTCCGAATAAAACACAGCTATCAAAGGCGGCAGTAAGAGTAATTAACTCTCCTGAGAGTGGTTTGTCTGAACTTCCAACTGTTTGGTATTTATATGGAATGATCCCGCTAATGATTGCTGATCCGTCTCAAGATTATCAAGAGGAAGAAGTGTTTGAACACAAACAAAAAATAAATGATATTATAGGAATATTTATAAAAGAAAAACAAGGTAAAAAAACTAAACAAATTCAAAAAGAACAACATATAGAGTATAACGATCGACTCTATCAATTAGCAGACGAGTTCTTAGACCTTATCGAATCATCAGAATGGAATAAACAAGAGATATTTGAAAAACTCAATGAATTTTTCATTGCGTGCCCTATAGATGAAGAGTTTAAGGAAGTCTTTTTGTTTACTGACAGGTTTATTTCAACTGTGAGAAAGTTATCTTATTTTGATAAACTAGAGACTCATAGAACTAAAATCCTTTTGACTTTTGATGCTCTCTGGAAGTATATAGCTACCTATAAATTTTATAAGACAATTTCGTTGAAAAAGAATGTCTCTAAGAACTTACTAAATTTATATCTTGGAAATCCACTAGCAGTTAGAAAGGATTGTGTAGTAGAAGCTCTTTCTGATTTATATTCTGTTTATTGGAGCAAGATTGATGGAAAAGAGATAAAAATGTCTCCAGAAGTTCAAAAAGTAAGAGAGATTATGCAGGACTGGACAGGAGAAGATTAAGATGATTAAAGATAGCTTTCTTGATACAAATGTTATTATTAACTATATAAATTATCAAAAAGAAAGAAGCAGCGAAATTGTAAATCGATGCTATCTGTATGTTATTAACAAGAAAGGATTGTTTATCGTATGCCATGCAGTTATTAGAGAGCTGTATAATATTATAGCTAAACTTGCGGTTATTCATAAAGAGGTTTTAGCAAAGATTGAAAATGAAAATTACTCATTAAAAGACAGCAAAAATTTGTCAAAAAGAGATGTTCCCTTTGCTGAAAAGCTTTATTTAACACATAAAGATCCTGATAATAAAAGTATTAGAGAAACATTTGCCTCTCAGCGAGACATTTTTGAGATAGGAATAGAACGATTTCTAAAGGAAAAAGTTGATAAAAAAGTTATCCCACTTGAACAAATAAGCATAGAGCTAGTAAATGCGTTAAGAGAAATTATAACAAATTATGCAGACTGCCAAATACTCTCAAGCGCATTACAATATCAAAAAAACGAAGAAATTTTCCTATTTGTTACGGCTGATGGAAAAGACCTATCGCCAAATGGGTATGACTTCTTGAAGGAACAATTTGGAATAAATAATCCAAAAGAAGAGAATAAATTTCCAGAACTGCTTAACCTTATGTTCACAAAGATTTAAAAATACCTTAAAATAAGGTATTTTGTCAATAAACTACATACTGATACCCTATAATTCTATAGGTATTGGTCGTACTGTAGGAGACGCCAAACACGAACATGAAACAACAAAAATCAAAGATTTTTGAGCTTCATAAAGCTCAAACGGAGATCGTTTTATGAAACTACAAGAAGCACTCTTAGAGTTAAGAAAGAATGAAAAACGCAAATTCGATCAGACAGTCGAGATAATTGTAAATCTAAAGGGCGTGGACTTGAAAAGAGAGGCGATAAATGCTGTGATAAACATTCCTCATAAGATAAAGGACAAAAAGGTTTTTGGATTTCTTAATAATAAGTCTGATTTGGTAAAATCAATTAGCAAGCTTGATTTCCCTAAATACAGCGATAAAAAATTATTGAAGAGGCTAGTAAAAGAATATGACTTCTTCATCGCGTCTGCCCCGCTTATGCCGTCAGTTGCTACAACATTCGGAAAAGTGCTTGGGCCTGCTGGAAAAATGCCATCCCCGCAGCTTGGTGTATTAATGCAAGAGAATGATAATGTAATAAAAGAGCTTGTTGAGAAGATTTCTACTTCTATTAAGATAAGGGCAAAAGAGGCTAGCATTAAAGTGCCTGTTGGAAAAGAGAGCATGAAAGATGATGAGATTTTGGCTAATGCTTTGGCTGTTTACAAAGGAATTGAGAATGCTTTACCAACTAAGAGAGATAATGTTAGAAATGTCTTGATTAAATTGACTATGAGTAAGCCTGTAAAGGTGGAGATGTAAAATGGCGGAGAAGAAAGTTGCTAAAGATAAGAAAACAATTAAAAAAGAAAAGCCTGCAAAAGATGAGATTAGAACGGTTCCTGAATATAAGATAAAGCTAGTTGAGACTTTAGCTAATAAAATTAGAAAGAGCAAAACTGTTTTGATTGCTTCTACAAAGGGCTTGCCGAGCTCACAGTTCCATGAAATTAAAAAGAAGATGAGAGGAACGGCCGAGATAAGCGTTGCCAAAAAAAATCTTGTTTTGAAAGCGATTGCAAAAGTTGAGAAAGGTGCTTTGCAGAATTTAAAGGAGCAAATTGGAGCGGATATTGCTTTGTTCTTCTCGGATATGGATGCTTTTGAATTATCTGGCTTGTTAAGTGAGAGTAAGAGCCCCGCTAAAGCTAAATCTGGGGATATCTCGCCTGAAGATATTATCGTTGAGGCTGGGCCGACTGAATTAGTTCCTGGGCCTGCAATTTCTGAGTTATCTGCTGTTGGACTTAAGGTTATTGTTGAAAAAGGAAAGTTAGCTATTAAGGATTCTGCAACAATTGTTAAGGCTGGACAGGTAATTAAAGAAAATGTTGCGAGCGTTATGGCTAAGTTGAATATTTCGCCTATGAATGTTGGGTTTGAACCTTTGGCTGCTTATGATGCGGTTTCTGACAAAGTATATGTTGGAATAAAAGTTGACAAGAAAGGAACTTTGGAGAGTTTGCATGATTCTATTAAGCGCGGATTAGGCTTCGCAATTAATGTTAAATATCCGACAGCTGAAACTGTTAAGTTCTATATTTACAAGGCAGCTAACGAGGAGAAAGCGCTTTCTGCGATTGCGCAGAAAGCTGAAACTGGCGCTGCAAAGCCTGCTGAAGAGCCGAAAGTGGAAGAGAAGAAGGAAGAAGTAAAAGTTGAGGAGAAAAAGGAAGAGAGTGTTAATGATACAAGTACAAAGGAGGGCAAATAATGGAATACATATACGGAGCTTTGCTGTTGCATAAACTTGGACAGCCGGTAACTGCTGATAGCTTGACAAAAGTTATATCTGCAACTGGCGCTTCTGTGGATGAAGCTAAAGTAAAAGCATTAGTTGCTAGCTTGAAAGGCGTAGACATTGCAGCTGAAATAGAAAAAGCTGGAAGCATGTCAATGGCACCTGCAGCTGGAGCAGCACACGCAGAGAAGAAGGAAGAGAAGAAAGCAGAAGAAAAACCTGTTGAATCTGCAGCTGGTCTTAGCGCTCTATTTGGATAAATCCATATTTGTCCTAGATTGTAAGATTGGCTTAGCTTTTAGCTCGGCTTGAGTAATTGAATTGTAAAAGTTTATAAGGCATTTTGATATTCTAGATTTAGCCCGCGTGGGACAATGGTACTCCGCCTGTCTTGAGAACAGGTTTCCTTCGGGATCTCCCAGTTCGATTCTGGGCGCGGGCGTTTTCTTAGTTTTCTCCAGAATCGAAGTGCTCGCAGACTGATGTCCGCGGCAACTCGAACACTAACGTGATTCGAGTATTCTGGGCGCGGGCGTTTTCTCCAGAATAGTCTCCGCGTGGAAAGATTTATATATTAGGTAAGATACGTCTTACCATGGAGTTTAATATCACTAGGATGAGTTCTAAGGGACAGGTTGTAATACCTGTTGAGATGAGAAAGGGGTTCAAGGAAGGAGAGAAATTGCTAATTATCAAGGGAGACAACAAGATAATTATTAAGAAGGCGAGTGAGATTGATAGTAAACTTAAAGAAGATATGGAATTTGCGAGAAGAACTGAAGAGGGCTATAGAGAAATAGAAGAAGGCAAATACAAAGAATATTCTGCTGAAGAATTTCTTCAAAAGATAAAAAGATGGTCGCCAGAAAAGTAAGAGAAGCAGAAAGATTCACTCGGCTCTCTGAAAAACTTGATACAAGTGTAAAAATCAGGTTAGAAAAATTAATGGGAAAGATTATTGAGAACCCAGAAATAGGCAAGCCGATGAGATATGTAAGAAAAGGAACGAGAGAGCTTTATCTTGGCTCATTCAGGATATCGTATGAGTACTTTAAAGAACAAGAATTGATTATCTTCTTGGATATTTATCACAAAGACGAGCAATAGGATTGCGCGCGTGCTTATCTATTCTTTACCCATAATAGTGTAACTTGGTAGTAGTTACAAATGGAAAGGTTTAAATAGTAGTTTGTGTATTGATAATTATGGTAGATATAATTAGAGGGACTGGAGAAGCATATGCATTTGTTGAATGTAATGCGATAAAGACGGATGCGGTAGGATGGTTGCATGAAGCAAGGGATTATACCTTAAATTCTGGATTAGAACTTTCCGTGACTGAAGGCGAGGAAGAGTTTCTTAAAAGAGCAGATGTAGATCCTAGAATGAGGGATATTGCAAAGGAAGCTCGTGTTAACATTACCTTTTCAAAGAAGGATCCCCGAAATAAACAAGAAAGAGAAGCAGAGTGTGAAAGACATAGCGATAAACCGTTCAATTACTTCGTGCGCGCGAGATATCTTGGAAAAAGCAACGAGGAGACTGCTCGCTCTTTAGGCGATGTTTTATATCAATTTAATCTGTCGCCTCTATATTGTAAAGGCGAGCAATTTAGGGCAGCAATTGTATATGAAGGTGATGGAGATTTCTATCAATATGGATAAGCAGATTTAAATACCCTTAAAAATGCTGGAAAATTCTTAGAATTAGTAATTGATATGACGTGTATAGGAATAGCGCCCCGGGCGATTTATTTCTATGGATTGAGCTTTTCTAAATAAGCCTCTTCCATGAAAAATATGTAAGTTAAAAATAAAATAATAAGTATTTTGATTTGCTAGTAAAACTAATTTCTTCTCTTACTTGCAAAGCAATCTCTGCAATAAACTGGCTTGCCTTCTGTAGGTTTGAATGGAACTTCGCATTCTTTCTTACATTCAGAGCAAACTGCCTTGTGCATTTCTCTTGGCCCAAAGTCTCTTGGTCCGTCGTTAAATCTTCCCATGTTTATATCCTCCGTTCGTTTGTTCAATACTCGTAGAAATCGCTGCTTTCTAGATATACTGTTAAAAATAATGCTTTTAGTGAGTATTTAAAAGTATGCTTTAAGGCAGGTTAATTATTTGCTAACGAACGGGCTGTTTTTAATGAAGAATCTTAAGGGGGTTTCTAGGTCTTGCGTGACGCCGATTCTCTGGCTTTTTGATATTTTTACTAATGCAGGGTTATCTAAGATAAATATTTCTTTATGGCTTGATATATCTTGGCCGTGGAGAGATTTGTCTATCTTGAGCGAATTTGTTAATAAGCCTGGCCCGCTGCAGCGGGCTTGAAAATTGAGGGGCTCTAGGGCTCTTATTAGGACTGCTGACGGGATGCCTGTTTTTCCTGTGACTAGGTTAAACATCTTATACATGTGAACGTTGTAAATCATTATTTTTCCTGCTTCCTGCCACATCATTTCGCTTATTTTGTTTTTTCCTTTGAAAGCACGAGATGCCGGATCTTTATTCCCAAAATAAGCTTCTGTTTCTACTATTTTCGCTTTTAGGAGCTTGTTGTTAATTTTTCTTGTTAAGATTTTGCCTAGAAGAGCTTTGGCTACGGCATCTGCAGGCTTTGCGAAGAATGATTTATTTAACTTTTTCAATTCTTGGGCCATCTAACTTGTCCTCAATTTTATAGCCTCTTTCTAAGATTCTCTGGCGAATTATATCTGATTCGGCCCAGAGTTTTGCTTTTCTTAATCTCTCTCTTGATTCCACTAATTTCATAACTTCTTCTGGAATGTCTAATTTTTCTTCTTTCATTTCTTTTATGCCGAGGCCTAGAACTTCGTCAAACTTTTCTAATAGGATTATTTTCTTTTTTGGCTCAAAGTTAAAATCATCTAACGCAGATAGAAATACTTGAAGGGCTTGCGGAACGTTCAAGTCGTCGTTTATTGCTTTTTCAAATTTGGCTTCGTATTCCTTTGTGGAATCCTGGGCTTTGTGCTCTTGATTTTTTAATTCTATTATTTTTCTTTTGATTTTTTCGTAGGCGTTTTTAGCTGCATCTAGGTTATCTAAAGAAAAACTCAACGGTTTTCTGTAATGGACCTGAAGGCATAAATAGCGATAGTGAATCGGTTCGAAGCCTTTTTCCTTAACTTCTTTCAAAGTCCATATATTGCCTAGAGATTTTGACATCTTGCTCTCTGCAAGTGTTAAGAATCCTGGATGAAGCCAGTATTTTACGAATTTCTTTCCTGTAGCCGCTTCTGACTGAGCTATTTCATTTGTATGATGTGGGAAGATTAAGTCTATTGCCCCGGTATGAATGTCCAACTGAGGACCGAGTACTTTCATTGACATTGCAGAGCATTCTATATGCCAGCCCGGACGGCCCTTTCCAATTTCTGTTTCCCAGAAAACTGGGCCGTCTTCTTCTGTCCAGAATTTCCATAAAGCGAAATCTTGCGGATTGCTTTTGTCATATTCATCGGATAATATCCTAGATTTTGATTTTTTTGTTTTTTCGAGCTGCGCTAATTTTCCATATCCTTTTGATTTGCTGATTGAGAAATAGATGCCGTCTGAAGTCTTGTAAGCGTAACCTTTTTCAAGAAGGTTTTTGATAAGGGCAACCATTTCTTTAATACTTTCGGTTGCACGCAGGATTTTTGTCGGCTTGATTATGTTTAATTCTGATAAATCCTGGAAAAAAATATCCTCATATTTTCTAGTTAGTTCTTTTAGCGTTATGCCCTCCTTCTTGCTTCCTTTTATTGTTTTATCATCTACGTCTGTAATATTCATTACGTGAGTAACTTTGTAGCCATTATATGCAAGGATGCGCTTCAGAATGTCGTTAAATATATTAGTTCTATGGTTTCCTATATGAGCATAATTATATACGGTTGGGCCGCACGAGTAGAAACCGACTTGCTTATCTACTAGGGGCTTGAAGACCTCTTTCTTTCTTGTTAATGTATTGAATAGCTTTAGCTCTGGCATGAATGTGTGAGATTTTAGGGATTTTTAAAGATTACCTATAATCTTTAACCCATTCAACTCTTAATTTAAAGAAAGAGTTGAAGTTTTAATAGTTTCTATGTGGCGGAGTATAAGAATGTTTATTAGTTAATTATGGGGCTATTTTTTATGACCGATAAGAAGAGAGTTGCTATAATTTATGATGCTGATTTTACATTAATTAAAGAGTATCATCAGAATTTGATATTTAGAAGAAAGGGGATTGATCCTAAAGGATTTTGGGATGAACTAAAGGAATTAGAAAAAAGAGAAAAACAAGATGGAAAGAAGGCAAATTTGGATATAATATATCTCGCTTTGTTCATGCACGAATTGCATTATGGGAAATTAAAGGGATTATCTATAGATGAAATGCGCCAGGCAGGGAAAGATATTTCTAGTATTTTATATCCCGGCTTACCCGAGTTTTTTAAAAGGGTTAAAGATGAACACAAAGAGTTGGATCTCTCTCACAATATAGTAAGTATGGGCTTCCAGCCTTTGCTAGAGAGTGCTTTTGGCGATTACGTTGATCTTGTTGAAGGATATGGATTTCTTGATTTTTCTTTTAAAGGAGGAAGCTTAGAAGTATCAAGGACTGTGTCCTCGCTTGAAAAAGACTCTATAATAAGAAGAATAAGCATGGGGGGGAGCGATGTAGAAGAGAGCGCCTATCAAATAAAGAATATGGTTTATATAGGCGATGGTAAAAGCGATATCCCTGCATTTAAGTTGGTAAGGAGCAAAGGTGGCGGAGCAATATGCGTCTTTGATGAATCCATACCCGGCTCTTATGAAAAAGCTAGACTATTTGAGAAATTAGTTGATATCGTTGCTCCCGCTGATTTTAGAAAGGGTAGCGCTGTAGATCTTATGATTAGACACAGAATTAATACAGCTGCTTAACACTAAAATTTATATATTTGCCGTTGTTGGCTTGAGGATGGAAAAAGACATTGGAAAAGTAGCGAAGAATTCTGATACTGAAATTATTGTCAGGATTGATGATTTTGGAGGCAAGAGAGGAGTGACTATAAGAGAGTTTGTGAAATCGGAGAGATATACGGGATTTACAAAAGCAGGAACTAGAATTCCTGCTGAGAAGTTTTTGGAATTCAGAAAATTGATTGACGCTGTTGACGAAAAGGATTTGGAAGGCGCCGCGGCGCCTTCTGCTGGAGACGCAGGGAAAGAAAGTTCTGACAAAGATGTGGAAGAGAGCGCGATGTAATAGTTTAAGCCAACTCTCTTAAGATTTCTTGCCAGGAGTAGACGCGTTTTACATTCTTTGGCAACAAAGAGGATTGATTCCAAGGATGATCAAGCAGGAGTACAGATG
>Ga0209542_10005101_pt1 | contig 26558 bp, 39 predicted proteins | sample RifCSPhighO2_01_FD_184028 | JGI IMG/M metagenome (GOLD analysis project Ga0209542, IMG submission 184028) | Soil microbial communities from Rifle, Colorado - Rifle CSP2_plank highO2_0.1 (SPAdes) (version 2) | ecosystem: Environmental > Terrestrial > Deep subsurface > Rock core/Sediment ...
TTTGTTTTAAATAAAGATCAGTAAACTTTTGTGCTTCATAATTAGGATCTTTACCTTCTAATATTGCTTTATTCTTTATTAGATTTAATTCATGAATATAATTCTCAGACATATAATCATAAGTCTCTATTGGATTTATTATTTGTATAGTATTAATAGGCCACATAACATAACCAATAAAGAAACAAACAACTGTAGTAATAGTAATAAATATTCCAAAACTACCTTTCTTATTCATAAATCTAAAATATAAGTTATCTTTTTAAAGTTAATTAAAAAAAATTAATAAATATTTTTAAAAAATGAAAAAAATTAGATATCTTTTTATTATTCCAAAATTAGCTATTTTTATAAAATTCTTCTCTTCTTATCAAAGGCTCTGCCAATTCTTTTGCAACATTTATATTTAATCCGTGTTCTAAACCAGCTTTAATTCTCTCAAAATAACTTCTTGGATAAATTGCTACAATAAATTCTCTAGGGTTTCTTGGATGTTGAATAGCTTCTTCTGCTTTTTCTAAAGGCATAATTGGATAAGAGGCCCCTAAAATCAGCATCTTCCTTTGAATTACACAAATAACAGATTCACATGCTTTTTCTCTTGAATAATCATCTAATATGTTAATAACTTCTTCTAATTCCATTCTATCTCTAATGGTTCTAGGATTAAAATTTAGATGATCAGTTCTCATAATATTTCAGAGAGAATTAACTATTTATCTCTTTCGTTCTTTATCTACATATTCTTTAATAAAAATTTTATTCCCAAAACAAAGTTCTTCTTGAAAACCTTGTTTTATAAGAAAATTATAATTACTAGACTCTCTAAGTTCTTCTAATCTTCTATGTACTATAAAACTAATCTCATTTGAGCCTCGATAAAAAGCTACTTTTGTTGCTTGGGTAAAATCTATAAGTTCATCTGCATATCTCATAGCTTCCTGACCTAAAAGAAGAACAGGAGTTTCATACGAACCAGACCAATATAAACTTTGATTAGATGTTAATCCTTCGAATTTATTACCTTTTAAATCAAATAAAAATTCGCTCCCTTTTTGTATAAATAATCCTATTAAAGATAATAACTCTTCTCTCGAATGAAAAGGCATGTCTAACTGCCAACCTAAATCTTCTGCTACAAAATTTCCTTCTCTCTCTTTGTATCCATCATATTTAATCAATGGTTGTTTATATAATTTTAAGTCTAACCATTGTTTTTGTTTTATATCCCAAACTCTTAATTTTTTATAAGGTTTTCCATCTTGATCACAAAATTTAAAATCTAACTCCCAAATAAAAAAACTACCTTTTTCTCTTAAATATTCTAAAATTTGATCTCTTGAATAACCTAATTTTTCTAGATCTACTAACATTTCTTGTTTATACGCATCTGATTCATGAATATTTGAAAATGTAGCGATTCTATCTGCTTTTGGTAATTTATTATACCAATTATAACCTGTAATTATTGGAGAGCTATTACCGTCTTCATCTTTATGTGCTATTAAACCTTCTAAACACTCTCTGATTTCATCTTTATTTTCTATTTCTATTAAGTCTTCAAAGTTCACCATGAAAAATATTTATTCAACAGCTATTTAAGTCTTTTTATTTGTAATTACTAATCAATAGTAATATACTCTCTTAAGATAAATACATATTTCTCTGGAGATGCTAAAAAATCTTTGATTTGTAAAAAAAATTAAAACTTTTAGAAAGAAAAGAATAGTTCTATGGGTCGCATAAAAGCAGTTAAATTAAAAGAACAGAATTATATAGCAAAAAACATAAAAATAACAAATAACTATAGATTGTACATATAATATAGGGATAAAAATGGGAGAAGAAAACTATTGGTAGATTAATTATAAAATAATCACACAATTTTTTTAAAATATTTTACATATATAAAAGGAAAACATAAAAATGACTCGGTTGGCTGTAATACTAAAAGAAAAATGCAATCCCACAAAATGTGGAGATTATCTATGTATAAAGCTCTGTCCTGTAAATAAAACAGGGGGAGGATGTATAATTGAATCCTCTGATAAAAAAGTAGAAATAACTGAAAAATTATGTACTGGCTGTAATATTTGTTGTAAACGCTGCCCTTTTGAAGCAATACATATAATAAATTTACCTGAAAAATTAAAAGAAAACCCTATTCACAGATTCTCAAAAAATTCTTTTGAATTATTTAACCTACCAACACCAAAAAAAAATACTGTAATTGGGGTTATAGGTAGAAATGGAATTGGTAAAACAACAGCTTTATCAATTCTAGCTGGAACAATAAAACCAAATTTAGGTAACTATCAAAATCCACCAGATGAAAAAAAAATATTAGAAAATTATTCAACAAAAGAAATTGGAGAATATCTAAAAAAATTATTCAACAAAAAATTAAAAATTTCATATAAACCACAAAGAGTAGAACTTCTTACAGAATTTTACAAAGGAAAAACAATTAATGAACTATTAAAAAAAATTGATGAAAAGAACATTGCTTTAAAATTAATTAAAGATTTAGAAATGCAAAATCTTTTATCCAGAAAAATAGAAGAACTATCTGGTGGTGAACTACAAAGATTAGCAATTATAGCCACTGCCTCTAAAAAAGCAGATATCTATTACTTTGACGAACCATCTTCCTTCTGTGATATTACTCAAAGAATAAAAATAGCTAAATTAATTAGATCATTAAGAACCTCAGAAACCTCAGTAATAGTTATAGAACACGACCTAGCAACACTAGATTATACATCTGATGAAATAAACATTGTTTATGGAGAACAAGCCTGTTATGGCATTTTTTCACAATCAAAATCAGTAAGAAGAGGTATCAACGAATATCTAGATGGTTATCTCCCAGAAGAAAACATAAAATTCAGAAATTATTCTATTAAATTCCAAGAAAGCAGTGTAGAAAGATCATCAAAAACAGACCAATCATTAACACTTCCTGAATTAAAAAAAACATTCGCATCATTTAAGTTAGAAACAGAAAAAATAGAAATCAGAAAAAATGAAGTTCTAACAATTATGGGTGCAAACGGATTAGGAAAAACAACATTTCTAAAATTAATCTCAAAAGAATTAGAAGATGACAAAAAAACAAAACTTCCAAAACTAAAAATAATTTTCAAACACCAACATCTAGATAATAACATAGAAACAACAGTTAAAGAATTTTTAAAAGAAAAAGCATCACAAGAATATTCTTCTGGATGGTATAAAACAAATATCTTAGAAAAATTAAACATTAAAGCAATTTTAAATAATAAAATAAAAAATCTATCAGGTGGAGAGCTACAAAAAGTTCACATAGCTAAAGCCCTCTCTCAAGAATGTGATCTAATTCTAATGGACGAACCATCAGCATTTATTGATGTAGAGGATAGATTAAAGGTAGCTGAAGTTATAAAAGAGTTCACAATAAAAAAAGAAATAGCAACTATTGTAGTAGATCACGACATACAATTTATAGATTATATCTCAGATTCAATGTTAGTTTTTACTGGTAAACCAGGAAAAGAAGGTAAAATTGAAGGTCCATTAACAAAAATAAATGGTATGAATAAAGTACTAAAAATATTAGATATAACATATAGAAAAGATAAAGAAACACAAAGACCTAGAATTAATAAACCAGATTCTCAGCTAGATAAAGAACAAAGAATTAAAAATAAATTTTACTATTGACTATAAAATCTATCTACTTCTGTTTTAACTTGTAAAGCTACCTCTTCTATAGGAGATTCAGCATTAATATAAATAATATTATGATCTTTTAATCTATCCCCCAATCCCCTATAACCTTTATCAACCATTCTCTGAAACTCCAATGTTTCAAAAGTATCAAAGCCACGATTTCTATTCAATGCCCTCTTGATTAAAATTTCTGGATCACCAACAAATATCAAAGATAAATCTGGAATTAAAATTTCATCTTGTTCATGCGCTCTTAAAATTTCCTCAAAAGAAATAGAACTTTCCAAAGATTGATAAACCATAGTACTATAAGACCACCTATCGCAAGTAACTTCAATATCTTTTGCTAAATAATATTTAATCTCCCTATTCTGCATATCTCTCCTATCAGCTAAAAATAAACCAAACATAGCCCTTTGATAAGCAATCCCATCATTCTCCTTTAAAACATGATTCGATAAATACCTTCTTAATTGTCTACCATATTTCCCCCTAGAAGGATTTCTAGTAGAATAAACTATTAATCCCTTACTATTCAAATGATTATTAAGTAAACCCTGTTGAGTTGTAGTTCCAGATCCATCTCCACCATCTAAAACAATAAATTTTGCCATGAAAACTAAAAGAACATAAGAAATATAAAAATATATACAGAAGAATATAGATATTTAAAATAAAGGTATCAAATCAATCAAGAATAAGTTCAAAATTAAGGAGAAAAACTTGAAAATAAAATTATTTACTAAAAAAGGTTGTATAAAGTGTCCTACAGCTAAACGATTATGTGAAGAACTAAGTAATAAAATCAATATAGAATCTTATCTAGTAGATGAAACCAATGGAATAACAGAAGCAAACCATTATGAAGTCATTTCCACCCCATCAATTATCCTTGTTGACGACAAAGATAAAGAAATAAAATCCTTTAGAGGAACAGTTCCAACAAAAGAAGAATTAATTGGTGCAATAAATGCAAATTAAAGGATTTATTGGTTCAAGTCTTATAGATTGGGATGGTAAAATTACTACTGTTTTATTTCTATCTAAATGTAATTTTAGATGTAAATTCTGCCACAACAAAGAATTATTAGAAAAAAAACAAATGGAAGATATCCCATTCAACCAAATTAAAGAATACTTATTAACAAACAAAAAATTTATTGATGGGGTAGTTATCACAGGAGGAGAACCTACCCTAAACAAAGATCTTAAACATTTATGTGAAGAAATAAAAAAACTAAATTTAAAAATAAAACTAGACACTAATGGATCTAAACCGAAAATAATAAAAATACTACTCAAAAAAAAACTAATAGATTATATTGCAATTGATATAAAAACAGTTTTAAATAAAGAAGAATACGAAAAACTAAGTGATTTTTCAGATATATCTAAAATTAGAGAAACAATGAAAATAATCAAAAAAGCAGAAATAGATCATGAATACAGAACAACAGTAATCCCTAAATTTCATCCATTTGAAAAAATAATAGAAATAGCTAAATCATTAGAACCTAAAAAATGTTTTGTACTTCAAAACTTTAAACCAGAGAATACATTAGATCCTAGACTCTATAATGAAAAACCATATACACAAGAAGAATTAAATTTTATTAGGTTAGAATGTACTCGTTATATACCAATTGTAAAAATAAGATATTAAAAATATATTTTAAAATTAGTATAAAAATAATAGAATAGAAATATTTAAAAATCCTAAAATGTAAAATTAATTACTTTAAGGAGGAATATATATGGCTGAAGATGAACATGAGGAGTACGAATTAGATGAAGACGATGATGATGAATGGGATGATAATGATGATAGTGACAATGATGATGGCGATAATTAAAAGTTTTTTATAATTAAAAATTTTTATTTTTATTCATCAGATAACTGCATATCTTGTCCACAACAAACTAACGTTCCATTACTACCTTCTAAAACCTTAACTTTATTCCCACAAATTTCACATACATAAACCTCACCATTTTCAGTCATATTAACACCCACATAAAAATATAATTCCCATCCAACTATTTAATAAAAAGACTTCCATTTTAATCAATTAAATTTATTTCTATATTAACCCCTTTTGGTAAAGGAACTCTCATAACTAATCTTAAAGCCCTTTCATCCACACCCAAATCAATTAATCTCTTATGTACCCTCATCTCAAATCTATCAAAAGAAGCCTTACCTCTGCCACACGGAGATTTTCTTGTGGTTATTTTTAATCGTTTAGTTGGAAAAGGAATAGGACCCTTCATCTGAGTCTTAGTTTTTTCAGCAATGTCTTTAATAGATTGACACACTTCATTCAACTTATCTATTTCTGCACTCGCTAATTTAATTCTTGCTGTTGACATATATATTTGCAATAATAAAGTATATTTAAATATATCTACTTAACAAGAATTCTATGTTCCGGATTAATAAAGGATGCAAGATCATTTAATTTAGCCCTCCTAAAACAATCCATTGCTAAAGGAATATCATCTTTTAAAGCAATACATCCAATTTGAGATAAAGCCTTTAAATTTCTTGTTTTTTGTATACAACTAAGTGCCAAAGACTTATCAGTATTAAAAAGCATCCTTGCTAAATCAATTAAACCCTGAGTATCATCTGTTAAAGAAAAAAATTGAAATGCCCTATAATTATTAACCCCCACTAAAACCTTTCCAATAGCCATTAATCCAAAATTAAGCTCCATTGATTCTTGTTTATAAATATTAAACTCCCTTAAAAAATTATCATCTCTAAGAGAATGAGGTATTGGTCTATCTTTTAACTTATAATGGTTATAAGCAGTCATTAATATAGTTCCAGCCTTTATAAAAAAATCAGTTTCTTTTGACTCAACCCCCCTATACCAATATTCTTTAGCAATCGCACATAATCCTAAAACATTAAAACTCTTAGAATAACAATCTCTTGCTGCATCTAAATCATTTCTTTCTAAATAGAGATCACCCATACGATTTAACAACACCTTATTATCTAGTCCCTCAGGATAAAATTTCATCACAACGCTCAAATCCCCACTATCCAAATACCTTTCAACTAAAGATTCTCTCAATTTAGAAGACGTTTCTCTGGATAATAAAGAAAAATCAAAAGTCTCAACACCCTCTATCATAATATACTCAACAAGATAAGAAAGATCCATATAAAATCAAAAAAAGAAGACATTATAAAACTTCCTAAACTGAAAAAAATATTTTAAAAAAGCTATCTTCCAACCAAAATACTTTATTCCAAAATCATCTATTTTCTATTTATATGACCAAAAAAATATATTAACCTATATAGTTTCTTAAATCTACAACAAACAATAAAAACTACTATAATTAATTAAATTCATGAAAGTAATTATTTTGCTGCTATGTGTATTTCTAATTTCATGTACAACAGAAAAATGTAATGAAAAAATTATTTGTGAAGACGGAAGAGAATTTTCAGCAAGATATTATAACCAAGAAACAAAACAATGTGAGAATATATTTTATACAGGTGGAACACCTTGTTTTGATGAATCACAAACCTAAATTTATACAATCTACAAAAAAGATAGATAACTTTTATTAATAATTTCAAATTATTAAAATAATGTTAAATGGAGAAAGAAAATTAATTGAAAAAGCAAAAAAAGAAAAAATAGAGCTAGTTTATGATAGATATGAAAAACAAAAACCTTTATGTAATTTTGGTTTAAATGGAAGTTGTTGTAAGAATTGTCATCAAGGCCCTTGTAGAACTATTCCTAGAAAATGTGATAAAGGTGTTTGTGGTATTAATACAAATGGAGTTATAGCTAGAAATTTAGTAAGAATAGCTGCTGCTGGGGCTAGCTGTCATGCTGATCATGCAAGAGAGATGTTAATAGCTTTATATAAAATTGCAGAAAAAAATCACGATCATTATTCTATTAAAGATATAAAAAAATTAAAATTTTTAGCAAATAAATTAGGTATTAAAAGTGGAAGTAAACAAATAATTGCTAAAAAATTAGTTTTAGAAGGTTTAGAAGATTTTAGAAGACAAGAAGGATTATATCATAAACAAGAAGGAGAATACTTAAATTGGTTAAAGATTAGAGCAAATAAAAAATTAATAAAAAAATGGGAAAAATTAAATATTTTACCAGTTAATTCTGACTTAGAAACATCTCATGCTTTACACCAAACTACAATGGGTAATGACGCAGATCCAGATCATTTATTATTATCTGTTTTAAGATTAGGATTAGTTGATGGCTATTCAGGTCTAGTTTTGGGTTCCGATATTTCAGATATAATATTTGGAGTACCACATTTAGTTAAAAGTACAACTAATTTTGGAAGCCTAAAAAAAGATTATGTTAACATTATTGTTCATGGTCATATTCCTTTATTAGCTGAAAAGATTTTAAGTAAGTCTAAAGAATTAGAAAAAGAAGCAATAAAAGTAGGAGCTAAAGGGATTAATATTGTTGGAATGTGTTGTTCTGGTTCTGAATTATTGATGAGAGAAGGTGTCCCTTTTATAGGACATTTACTTCAGCAAGAATTGGTTATAGTTACTGGTATTGCAGATGCTGTAGTTGTCGACATACAATGCATATATCCCTCACTTCAAGACATTGCTAGTTGTTATCACACTAAATTAATTACAACAATTGATTTTGTTAGAATTCCTGGAGCCCTACATGTTCCATTTAAAGTAGAAGATGCAGATAATTCTTCTGCTTTAATTGTTCGTGAAGGTATAAAAGCCTATACAAAAAGAGGAACAAAAATATTTATTCCTAGTGAAAAAAACGAAGTAATTGCTGGTTTTTCAGTTGAATGTATTAAAAATTTACTTTCTAAAATTGAAGATAAACCTTGGAAAGTTTTAGCCGACTATTTAAAAAAGAAAAAATTAAATGGAATTGTTGCAATTGTTGGTTGCACAAATCCTAAGGTAGATAGTGACTTTCATTATGAATTAAGCAAATTATTACTAAATAATAATATTTTAATTATTGGAACTGGCTGTTGGAGTCACGTTGCTGCTCAGAATGGATTAATGAACATGAATGCTTTACAGTATTGTGGTAGTGGTTTAAAAGAATTTTTAAAAATTTTAGGTGAAAAAAATAAACTAGAGATCCCTCCCTGTTGGCATATGGGTAGTTGTGTTGATTGTGGGAGAATAGGTGTATTTTTTAGTGAATTTGCAGAATATCTAAATAAAGACCTTTCTTCTCTACCAATTGTTGTTTCTTCTCCTGCATATGCAACTGAAAAGGCATTTTCAATAGCAATGTATTTCTTAGCAATGGGTTTAAATGTTCATATCAATCCTATTCCTCCTATTTATGGCAGTACTGAAATTAATAAATTTTTAACAAATGATATCGAGAATTTAATTGGAAGTAAAATCTTGCTAGGTGACACTCCTGAAAAAGCATTCAATGAAATTATAAATATTTTAAAGAAAAAATCTATTTAAACAAAATCTTATATCCATTAAAAGCATAAAATTTATAAACATATGTGAATTACAATTCACATATGAAACACAAATGTTACCTGTTCTTTAAAACACTTGGAACTAAACTAAAAATAAATATATTATTTAAATTAAAAGAAAAACCATTAAACGTAACTGAATTGTCACAATCTCTTAATCAAGAAAGAAGTAAAGTTTCGCATGCATTAAAAACACTATTAATTTGCAAATTTATAACAGTAAGAAAAATAGGTAAAAAAAGAATCTATTCTATAAATAATGATACAATCAACCCATTATTAAATCTTGTAGAGTTGCACATTAAAAACTATTGCAATTTTTGTAAGGAGGAAAAACTATGAAAATTAATTCAGAAATATCAAAAATATTATCTAAAGAGCATGAAAACATATTAAAGGTAATTGATGTTTTAGAAATTAAAATAAATGAGCTAAAAAATAAAGAGATTGATACTGTTTTTTTCAGAAAAGTTATTGATTTTATAAGAAATTATGCAGATAAATTTCATCATGCAAAAGAAGAAGATATTTTATTTAAAGAATTTAATAAATGTGCTGAAGAAGGATGTGTACACTGTAATCCTGTAGAACAAATGCTGATTGAACATGATTTAGGGAGAGAAAATGTTAAAAAAATGGAAGCTGGTTTAAACGAAAAAAATAAAAATAAAATAATTGAAGGTGCAAATGGATACATTTGCTTAATAAAAGAACATATATTTAAAGAAGATAATATATTATATCCAATGGCTAATGAAGCCTTAAGTGAGTCTACTAAAGATAAAATGTTAAAAAAATTTAAAGAAATAGAAAACGAAAGGAAAAAAATCATAAAACCTTATTTGGATTTCATTTCAGCAATAAGCAAAAATGAATAAAGACCTAAAACAATCAATAAAATATAGAGAAAACAGTATTATAAGTAAAAGTATTCTTAGAACAAATAAATTAGATATAACTCTATTTTGTATGGCTGCTGGAACAGAAATTTCAGAACATACATCAACAAAAAAAGGATTTGTATATATTTTAGAAGGCGAGGGTGTATTCTATTTAGAAAAAGAAAAAATCGAAATGAAACCACAAATCATTATATTTTTAGAAGAAAATAATCTACATTCATTAAAAGCTAAAAAAGATACATCCTTTATCCTTGTATTAACCTAAAAGAATATAAATCCCATAAAATCAAATTTTTTGTGAAAATAAGATATCTAATAAGTATCATAATAATTCTATTAATTATTATAAGCTCAGTAATTTTGTTCTATCCAAAAAAAGAAAATCCAGAAACAAAACTATTCTTCCCAATATATGAAAAATTAACAGAAGAACAAGCCGAAGATTTAGCATCAAAATATAGTTTATTAATAATGCATTCAATAAACAAAGATAAAATAAAAATAATAAAAAAAATTAATCCAAACATTATTTTATTAGAATACAAGTCATTTTTTCTATGTGAGGGTACAGATAAAGCAGACACAACAATAGAAGGCTACAATATAGCAAAAGAGAAATGGTTCACTACAACAAATAATAAAAGAATAAGTGACAACGCAGCGAAATCAAATTGCTACCTATTAAACATTAAAAACCAAGAAGTGATAGATTATATAAAAAAACAATATCTTAAAGAAATAAATGAAGATGGATTTGATGGTCTATTTCTAGACGCAGTCTCTTTAGAACCAATTGGAAATTATGCAGATTCATTAGATCAATTCAAAGATAATAAAGAATGGCAAAAAGAATTATTAACTTATTTAGAGACTATTCACAAAGAATTCAATGATAAATTATTTATTTTAAATCTAGTAGAATTTGAGACTATAGAAAATTATGATAATTTTGCTAATCAAGGAAATGCAATATCCCAATTATTTTCTGTTTCTGATGGTGGGTTAGATGAAGTCTATCTAATGGGTAGATGGCAGGACAATATAATATTCTACAGAGATACTAAAAGAGCATTTGAAGCAGAAGAATACGCAGCAAAAAATAATAAATACTTCTTAGCATATTCACAAATAGAAACATGTCAAAATAAAGATATAAAGTATGTATTATCTAAATATAATCAATTTAAAAATCAAAGATCTTATCTTAATCCAACATGTTCAGCACATCATACATATAACATAGCAGTAAATAACTATGAAAAAATCAAAGAATTTATTTAAGCTGCAACATAGTCATCTAATGTTCTTCTCGTTACTAAACTTCTCAAACCAACAATCCTTAACATATTTAAAACATGCACCCCAGAAACACCATATCTAAAACCTAATTCTTGATTAGAAATAACAATACTAGACTCTTCTGCCTCATGATAATCTCTAAATATTCCAACAATAGCATCATAACTGACTCTGCTTCTAGCTGTTTTTAAAGATAAAATATAATTTATTGCATTTTGTTCTGCAAGTGTTCCATTAGAATAAACACAACTTAATATATTCCTTCTATTTTTAATTTTATCTTGTCTAGCTAAATATCTTTTATTCCTTTCATCTATCTTTCTTTTAATTCGTTCTATTTTTTGTTTAGTAAGATATTCATCTCTTTTTCTATTATAAATATCTAATAAATTTCTAGTTTTAAGAAGCGAATGTATTCCTTGTCTAGTTTTTAAACCAAAAAAAACAGCTAATTCTTGTTGAGTATATATACCTGATTGAATAATATCCATTAATAATAGATCTTTATCCTTTTTTAGTTGCATAAAGTAGAAGTAATTAACGATCTTATAAATTTTATAAAAAATTAATATATATTTTTTTAACCCATTTTTTTCAAATAACTATTTAAAACTATCTTTGTTTTTTCTTTAGATTCTTTAGTTATATTCAATTCATTAATCTTTTGCTCCCAATTAATTTTAGGTAATTTAACCAATTCACTCTCAAAAGGTCCACATTTTAAGGCCCTTTCAACAAATTCTTTAGCCTTATCAGAGCCAAAGACCTTTGTTATAGGAAATTTAGTAATTGCGTTTGCACCAGCCTTCAACAATAAATCCACCTCATGAACCCTTCTTAATGTAATCCCAGCAATTATCTCTAAATTAGGAAATCTAATCCTACAATCCTTAATCCAAGTAACATATTCTTCAGTACTTGGACCAGAAGTATAAATTGTATCTTTAACAGGTTTCAAGGCATAAAAGGTTATTCTATCTAAACCTAAATTATCAACAAAATTCCAAACATCTTCTTTATTCTCATTACCCAAACCAATAACTAGAGTAATAGATTTTTTTAAGTCATGCAAACCATTTAGCATCTCAATGTAAGGTTTAATATCCTTATCTGGACAAACCATGCTATGTAATTTTTCATTAACACACTCTATAGATGCAACAACTCCTATAATATAAGGTCTCAATTCCTCAATTTCTTCTTTATTTAATACCCCTAAATTAATCCAAATCTTCTCTCCATATATATCTGAAACTAATTTACAGAACGCTTTAATCTCTTCAAAAGAATATATCCTATAACCCCCAGTTAAAAACTCAATCCTCCATTTTAGTTCCCGAGCTAAAAGTGTCTCTACTATTATTGATTCCCTAGATCTTCTAGCATACTTAGCATTCTTTATTCTATTTTTTTGTGTAGACCTATAACAAAATTTACAAGTACCAATATCACAATACCAACTTAAAAATATACACCTACCATACCAAGTCATATAATAAGATAAATAATAAAATTTAAAAAACTACTTTATAGCTCTTACATAAGCCATTTCTCTATTATTTAATAACCATTTAGTAAAAAAATTATAAATATCGAATTTATGAACATCACAAAAACTAAAAACTTGAGAACATATAGAAAATTCTGGTAAGAATACAACATAACTTATTTCAAAAGAGTTAAGAGTTAAATTTCCACAAATCTTACATTCCATGCCTTCCATAATAATCCTTTTTTACTGCAATAGAAATCTTAGCTGCTAACTGTCTAGCACACTTTCCCTTTTCTTTACCCTCTGAAACATTCTTATGAGCAAATATTACCCCAAACTTAGGCGGTCTTGCACCTGTTTTCAAATGTCTAAATAATGCCTTTTCAGCCCCCAATACCTGAATTTTAGAAGAAGTCATTCTAGCAAGATTTGCTAAACTTCCAGCTAATTCAATTAATTTTCCAGAAATATAAACATCATTACAAATCTCATATAAATTACTACAACACCTATTTAATAATAAACCTAAATATTCCTCTTCACCACTCATTAAACCCTCTAAATCTTTTATTCTTTTAAATATCTCATTAATCCTCCCTTCTTCCTCTTTATTCTTAAATTTAAACCTTTCAACCTCTAAAACAATATCAGAAATATCCCTAGTAGAACCAAATTCTAAACAAAATCTTTCCCTCAAAACAGTTTTTAATTTATTTATTATAATTAACAACTCATCAATTAAATGAATACTCTGAATTATCAAAACATCTTCTTTTACACTCTCTCTCAATTGCTTTTTAGTTATTTCCAAATTCTTCAGTCTTAATTCCTTTAAATCCATGAAAATTAGAATAAAACAAGTTTTAAAAACATTTCCTAATTCGGCAAATAACTATTATTATCTATTACTAAATCAGCTAAATCCATTTGAAACTCAATATGCAAATCATACATTGGTTTAATAGTATTAGACCATCTAGCCGTTACTTCTTCAACAGTTCTTCCTCTCTCCCTAATATCTCTATCCATTCTTCTAATAAATCTAACTGGCTCTAAAGCATATACAAAAACCTTCAAATCTATCAAAGGAAGTAATAACTCGCTCAAAGCAAACAAACCATCTACAAAAATAACCCTTTTTGGAAGAAAACCTTCTTCTACTCCCACCCTTTCAGAAATTACAAAATCATAAATAGGCTTTCGAATCCCTTGACCCCTTTTTAACATACCTAAATGATCATAAAATAAAGGTAAATCCAAAGCAGAGGGTTCATCAAAATTATCCCCATTCCTTTTAGATCTTCCTAAATAATAATGATCCATTGAAAAAACATTAGAATCCGGAACTATAGAAGTTACAGCTCTAGTAACATAAGATTTACCTGAAGCTGTACCTCCAGCAACAGCAACAACAAGAGGTCCAGAAAACTTGTTAATCCAATTTAGAATATACAATACACCTTCATTTAAAGGAAGCATACTTCTAAAGATAGATTTTAGTTTAAAAAGATATACACTTAACAACTTAATTAACTTTTTAAATGGTTTATAGAAGAATATTTTCCAGATGTATCTAAAAAGAATTGTTAAAAACAATGAAATTTCTATTTATGAAATAAATCATAAAGAAAGTCCATACAGAAGATTTTTATTTTCTACCCCTCAAACAAGATTAATTTCTAATGAAGATATAGTTGGTGTTGAATTCAAAGAAGCATTATGTAATGGGGCAGCACTAGCATTACAACATAATCCAAAATATCAAACACTAGCGCATACTAGAAAAAAAGATATAAGCCGTATAGCCAATCTAATTATATTAAGGGGCGGATTAAATTTTGCTTTAGATACAGCACTATACAAAGCATTTAAGCTATCTGGAGTTCATAACAGTTTTTTAACATCAGAAAGACAAGATCCAAACGATAATGCCGAATTTAAAATAGGCGAAAGAGGTTACTGGAAACCAAGAACAAGAAGATATTCAACAAATCTATTAGGTGATATTGTAGCTAGTGGAGAGAGTGCATTCAATGGACTATGCGAATTTGTATGGGATGTAAGTAAAAGACCATTTTCAAAATTACCTCTAGAAATACAAGCAAAATTAGATAAAGAAAGAGAATTAAAGGGAACTGATGAAGAAAGACCTATAAAAGAATTTATATTCTTTCCATTAGGTTCAAATAAATTAGAACAAAAATATTTGGTTATTCATAATTTTTTCCAACAGATATTCGCTGCGCACTATCAAGGTGCTAGTTTCAATTACTATGAAGGTATTTTTGATATGATAGAACCTGAAGAAGATACATCAAACAAGAAAATATTCAGAACAGACAGAAATCATCATATTCTTTATCCAAATACTGATTTAATTCATAGAAAAAATGCTCAGCTAAGTTTAGAATACATTACATCCTTATTAGGCGATCAAGGTGAAAATCTTTGTCCTGAAGAAATAATTCTAAGACTTGGGAAAAAATGCGTTATAATGGACGGTGGAAGAAGAGGATTCGAAAGTCATGATGCCTATCATGAAAAAAGAGAGTATTTCAAAGCATTGCTTAAACTAGCCAAAGAAGAAGGAATAACAATAGAAGACCTATTAAAAGAAAAAGAACCTGATTTACCATTTAGAACATCAGAAAAAGAATTTTGTCAAACACTAGGCGAAGTCTACTTAGACATACCAGAAACAGAATTCCAGGAATTACATATAAAATATCATAAAGCAATGAAAAGTATTCAAACTAAACACAACATAAAAGACCCTAACTCATTAAGAGATATAATGTATTGGGCAATAGGTAAAATTGATGGTATGTAAGAATATTTATAAATAATAAATAATAATCAAAATAATGGAAAGTAAAAAATATGCTGCTATATTAATTGGATTTTTTTTGATGATTACATTTGTATATTTTTTTGGTACTCCCTTAACAGGCTATACTATAAACGGTTTCATTGAAAGTAAAGATGTAACTTTAGAAAATTATCCCTATCCTTTCCTAAAAAATGGATTATATAACAATTTTGTTCTAGTAGTAGATGAAAAAGAACTAACTAACTCTTTAGGAGTTGAACTCTCTGAATATCTAAAAGGTTCACAAATATCTTCAGAATTAGATTTCACTAAAAATCAGATAATTATAGCTGAGAGTTGCTCACAATTAATAAAAAACATTATTGGAAATGAAGATTGTAAAATTCTAAAAGAAAATATTGGAGTTTTAGAAATTTTAGATATTGATGGAAAAAATATTCTAATTGTTTCTGGTAAGAGTAATGGAATTAGAAAAGCAATAACCGTTTTAGAAAATTATAACTTTTATAATTTAAAGGGGAAAAGAGCAGAAATAACAGGAAGTGAAAAAAGCACATTAAGTTTAGAAATTAAAGAATTCTACTAATTCTTCTTGATCTTTCTTTTGTTATTTCACTTGATAATTGTTTCAAAGAATGCGCCTTAGTACCTCTATGAGAACTAAACTTAGAAATATTCACAACATCAAATAATTTAATCAAACTAAAAGTCTCTAAAAAATCTTCCTCAGTTTCAGTAGGGTATCCAACAATTACATCTGTAACAATATTCATTCCTTCAATTTCTCTAAATCTCTTAACTATCTCCAAAAATTCCTCGCGAGTATATTCTCTACCCATCTCTTTCAGAACTTTATTAGAACCAGATTGTAAAGGAATATGTAAAAACTTCTCAATCTGATCTAACTTATACAACTCAATCAAATCATTTAATATTTTCACTACATGATTTGGATTCATCATTCCGATTTTTATCTTTAGATCAGACCTCAAATAAACAATCTTTCTAACTAAAGGAACTAATGCATAAGTACCAAAATCTAGACCATACGCTGCATTATCCTGAGAAGTAATATGTAACAAACTAATAGAACTTAAAGACTGAACATGTTTGAGAATCATATCTTCTGGATAAGAAAATAAATCCCCTTTAGCTAATTTTACCAAACAAAATGTACAAGAACCAATACAACCTGATGAAATCTGCATAATCTCAATATCATCCTCTCTATCTTTAGAAACATTTAATTTTATTTGTTTAACACCTAAAACATCTTTACATGAAAAATTATCAACAAGACCTTTAATCTCAAATAAATTATCAGAAGATATAAAAGCACAATCAACAATCTTTAAAATATCTTTCTTTAAAACAGGTAAACAACCAGTAATTATTATTTTTTTATTTTTTAAATCTCTAATCAAGTCTAAAAGTTTAGACTTAGTAGTATTCTTAACTATACATCCATTTATTACAACAACCTCCGCATCTTTAGAAGAAACAAAATCATAATTTTTTAGCAATCCCTTAATTATTCGAACATTATCTTTATTTGCAGCACATCCAAAACTCTCTAAAGCTACTTTAACCATAAATAGAAAAGAATAAAAAGGCTTAAAACTCTTTTGCATTAAAATGGAAGAGTTATTAAAAAAACTTGAAAATGAAGAAAAAAATATTGATAAAGAAACTGGGTTTTTACTCTCTCATTTAGCCAAAGGAAAGGTATTAGAGATTGGTACAAACCATGGTTATAGTACATACTGGCTTTCAAAAAATACAGAAATAGTAATAAGTTTTGAAATAAAAAAAGAAAGAGCAGAACAAGCAAAAAATAATCTAAAAATTTTAAAGGTAAAAAATGTAAAAGTAATAAATAAAGATTTTCTTGAATCAAACTTAAATGAAAAATTTGATTTTGTTTTCATTGATGCAGAAAAAAAACAATATCTTAATTATTTTAAAAAAATATTACCATTAACCAAAGAAAATAGCTTAATAGTTTGTGATAATGTAATCTCTCACAAAGAAAAAATGCAAGATTTTTTAGATTATATCTCAAAATTAGATTTACAAAAAATAATCTTAAACTTGAGAAAAGGAATATTAATTATTTTACCTATACCTAAAAAAAATATTTAAAGAAGTATCTTCAACACAATCATTCTCCCGTAAAGCCTCTCTATAAGTTTCTAACAAAACATCAATATTTTTATTTAAAGGATAAACTCCTCTTTGCGACTTTATCTCAGATAAAATATTTTGTAAAGAATTACAAGTTTCTTCTCTTGTCCATTTTGAACAATTAAAAGAAAATAAAGTGAGGATTAAATACATACCAGCTAAATATTTCCTAACCATTCTTATTTAAAAATTAAGATATTAATAAAAATTACTATAAAAAAGATTTATAAATTAAAAATAATAACTTATATAATGGATAAAACAATATATGTTATAGGTCATAAAAATCCAGATACGGATTCAATTTGTGGAGCTATTTGTTATACATATTTTTTAAAACAAAAATTTCCTAATAAAAAGTTTATAGCAGCTAGAGCTGGAAAAATAAACCTAGAAACTAAATTTGTCTTAAAATATTTTAATATTAAAAAACCAATTTTACTAAATAATGCAAAAAATAAAAATATTATAATTATAGACCACAATGAAATCTCTCAAGCTATCAAAAATATAAAACAAGCGAATATTTTAGAAATAATAGATCATCATAGAGTAGGAAATGTTGAAACAATTAAACCTACTCCATTCATAAATGAACCTTGTGGAGCAACAAGCTCAATTATTACAGAAAAATTTAACTTGTTTAAAATACCTTTAACAAAAAAATATGCAGGGCTTCTTTTGTCTGCAATACTCTCTGATACTATTTTATTAAAATCTCCAACCACTACAACAAAAGATAGAATTCTAATAAAAAAATTAGCTAAAATAGCAAATATAAATATAAAAAAATATGGTAAACAGATGCTTAAATCAGGATGTGATATAATCAATCATTCAGCAAAAAAAATTCTAGAAACTGACTTTAAAATCTATAAAAAAATAGGTATAGGACAAATATTAATTATCGACACAGAAATAGCTTTACGCAGAAAATATGACTTATTAAAAGAAATGAATAAAAAATTAAAATCAGAAAAATTTGATCATATTTTTTTAATGATAACAAATATCTTATCTTTAGAAACAAATTTATTAATTGTAAGTAAAAATTTAAAAAAAGTAGCTAAAGTATTTAAAAAAGAAATTATTAATAATGTAATATTTCTACCAAATACAGTTTCAAGAAAAGCACAAATTCAACCAATTGTATTAAAATTATTTTAAAAAAATAATAGGGCTAGTGAAAGTGCCCAACTTTCCAGAGTTATCTGAGTCTATTTCTTCACATAGTCTATACACATACCAGCTGCTACTGTTGAACCAGCATCCCTTATAGCAAACCTACTCATTTGAGGAATATCTTTATTTCTCTCAATCACTAAAGGTTTTGTTGGCTTAATTTTTACGACAGCAGCATCACCATTTCTTAACATTTGCGGATGTTCTTCGATAGTTTGACCAGTGGCAGGATCTAGTTTTTTAACCAATTCTATAAACTGACAAGCTACCTGTGCTGTATGGATATGAAATACAGGAGTATATCCTACTGTTAAAACTGAAGGATGATTCAATACAACAATTTGTGCTGTAAACTCAATTACAACTGGAGGCACATTATCTGATTTACCCAATACATCCCCCCTTGCAATATCCTTTTTGCTTATACCCCTCACAGAAAAACCTACATTATCTCCAGGTATAGCCTCTTGAATTTGTTCATGATGCATTTCTATAGTTTTAACATCTCCACTAACACCCGCACCCTCTCTAGCAGGTACTACTGTAACCTTATCACCAATCTTCATTACTCCTGTTTCAACCCTACCCACAGGTACAACACCCACCCCAGTGATATTAAATACATCCTGGATTGGTAGCCTTAAAGGCAAAGTAATTGGTTTTTCAGGTTCAATAAATCTATCTAATTGTTCTACTAATGTTGGTCCATTATACCAAGGCATGTGTGTACTCTTCTTAACCACATTCTCACCCATCAATGAACTAATCGGAATAAATTGCACCAGATCAACTTTGTAACCAACTGTTTTTAATAATTTAGTAACTTCTTCCTTAACTTCATTAAATCGTTTTTCAGTATAATTAACCATATCCATTTTATTAATAGCTATACAAATTTGTTGTACATTTAGAGTTCTACATAAAAACATATGTTCCTTAGTTTGCGCCATAATTCCATCATTAGCAGCCACAACCAAAAAAGCAACATCTGCTTGTGAAGCCCCAGTAATCATATTTTTAATAAAATCTTTATGACCTGGTGCATCAATAATTGTAAACTCGAATTTTTGACCTACAAACTTTTTATGAGACAAATCAATAGTTACCCCCCTCTCTCTTTCTTCCTTTAAATTATCCATTACAAATGCGAATTCAAAGCCACCTTTACCCAATTCTTCAGCCTTTTCCTTCAATTTTCTCATAGCTTGTTCATCTATAACACCTGCATCATAAAATAACCTACCTATTGTAGTTGATTTACCATGATCTACATGACCTACAAACACAACGTTAATATGCGGTTTTTCCTTTGCCATATTAATACTATCCTCCCATAATTTACTAAAAATATGGCTAAATTAGTTACTTATAAAACTTTCTAAAAAATTAAAAAACATTTATAATACCTCTTTTCCTCTACTATATATGGAATATCTCCCATTAGCAAAAATAATAGCCTTATTTTTCTATATAATCCTTGGATTAATCATAGCTAGACTAGTCTCAAATCTAATAGAAAAAATATTTAAAAGAATAGAACTAGATAATTCTCTCAAAAAAGAATTAAAAATAAATATAAAGATTACAAAATATTTAAAATACATTACAAAGTACTTTATTTACCTAATAACTATAGTTTTAATGATAGAAGAAATAGGTATCTCTACATCTTTAATCCAAAAAATATTCTTAGGTATATTAATAATTATATCAATCCTTATTATACTTTCTTTTAAAAATATAATTCCAAACTTAAGTTCAACAATCTACTTAAAAATAACTAATAAATTCAAAAAAGGAGATCAAATAATTTTAAACAATACAAGAGCCAAAATAATTGAAATAGGCATACTTGAAACAAAAATAGAATCAAATAGAGAGATAATATTTATTCCGAATATTAAATTAAGAAAATTAATTGAATCCAGCCAAAAATTCTAATTCAATAAAATGTAATTTTCCTGGAATAATCAAACACTGTGGAAAAATATCTACGTCAAAATCAATAAAATCTAATATTCTTCCATATTTTATTAAACCCCTATCACTACCTAAACCACAACAAACAATACAATTTCTATCTATTTTATATTTTAAAAAATATTTAATTGCTTCTTTTATCTTCATATATTTCTTATTTTTTACATCTAAATCTAATAAAATTAAAGTATGTAAATCACCATTTTCTTGTAAGACTTTTATAGGCGTATCAATATTTATATGATCAAAAGGTAAAGAAGCAATTCTCCCAAAATTATACAAAGATAAACCAGTTTCAGCCACTGCTGTTAAAATTGAAGAACCATGAATAATTTTATAATCAACATTGTTTTCCCTACACTCAATTAATAAAGAAGCGTGTGTTGTTGCCGCTAATGCATCACCTACAACTAATAAACCTATATCTTGATCTTTTGCAATTAAAACCAAATGTTTTGACCTATTTTCAACATCTTCTCTATCTAAATAAATAATCTTCTTATCAAATAAATCAACTAATTCCTGAATATTAGAATTATAAAAATTAGTATATCCCTCAAAGTACAATCTATTACATTTTTTAGCAGTTTCTATAGCTCTCAATGAAATATCTAGTTTATCCCATAAACCTAATGATATTAGATACAACATTAAAAAAAACTAAACTCTAAGTTATTTAAATCTAACTACTTTAAAAATTATACAAACTAATAATCCACCCAAACTAAAAGAATCAAAATTATAATTTATAAAAAACATAAAAAAAGAAAATAAAAATAAACCACTCCAAAAAAGTCCCTTATATCTTAAAGTAGCATAAGGTAAACTATAGAAAAAAACTAAAGACAGCAAAAAAGCATTAAAATTAATAAAACTAAAATAAAAGTATTCTTTTCTAAAAAAATAACCTAAGATTATTCCAAATAAAAAGAGATACCATTTAAAATTATCTAATAAAAATAAAGAAAGAATAAGTAGAATAATAACCTCTAATAATTTAAAATAAAGCCTTCCATCATATAACTCTTCTGGAATTCTTTTGGCTAATAACCACCCTAAAAATATTCCTAACAGAACAATAAATAAAGCTAAAAATTCAATCATTATTTATAAAAAAACTCAAACTTAAAAAAGATTACCATCACATTTATATATGAGAAATCAAATTTATTATTATGCCAAATGATTCAAAAAAATTAGAACACTATTCTGAAACATTAGCAAAAGCAAACAAAGATTTAATAGAACATATTGAAAAATTAACTCATAGGGTTGATAAATTAGTAACAATCTTTGAAGAAGCAAGTAAACATGTTGGAGAAATCGAAACAAATGAAGCCAAAATTAATTCCTTAGCAACAAAACTTGAAAGTTTATTAGAACAAAATAAAGTAATAGCAAAGGGTTTGATTATGCTAGAAAAATATGTTAGAGGTAAAATAGAATTAGAAAGTACACGAATTCAACCAAAATCCAAATTTGGAGGATTTTAATGATAGAACCAATGTTTATGGTTAATGAATTCTTAGAAGAAAGACAACAGCTTGAAAACATAATTAATCAAGTAAATACTAAAGAAAAAAAATTTCAAAAAGAAGCTTATTTATTAAAAGAATTACTAAGATACGCAATTATTCATTATAAAAAAGATGATAAAAAAGAAAAATTAAAAAAAGAATTAGAATTTAAAAAAGAGATTTTACTAAACAAAATTAATCAAATTAAAACAAAATGGATACCAGATAAAATAGAGCCAAAATGGATTATTCAAAGTAATAATTTAGAAGTTCCTTAAAGAATTCTTTTCCAAAATTCAATAAAGCTCTCACCCTCTTCATGAAAGATTAAATAAATTAAACAAAGGATTATAACAAGACTTACGAAAATTAATAAAATATAAGCAAAAAAATCGTTTCCTTTGCTAACAATTATAGATATAGGCGCATAAGAACTATAATTAATTAAATCTACTACCTTCTGATTCTCAATATATTTATTGTATCCTTCAATTTCCTCTTTTAAATTTAACACCTCAATTTCTTGTTCAGAATCTGCATATGTACAAATTCCATTACAACAAGCCTCTGACTCCCAACTGGCAATAATCTTTCCTTGACAATATTCCTCTCTATTACACAAATTACCTCCCTCGAAAATACAAGAACAATCAGGATCTCCACCCTCACAACCCCTAACACAACCCCTATCGTCAATACAGTCAAATTGACGCATAATATAAGCAGAACTAACTAATGTAGAACACAATAAAATTGCTAAAAAAATCTCCAATTTCATTTTTCTTAGATCATATTAAAATATTTTTTAATATCTTCAATTAAATCATCACATTCATTTTTTATTTTTTTCTTAACTGCAATATCACTCTCTACACCAAAATATTTATCAAATACAGCCCTCCAAAACTCTATAAATAAAGGTTTCCTCCATTTAAATTGATAATCTTTTATTATATCTCCTGAAACCATTAATATATACTCTCCCTTCGTTAACTTCTTTCCCCTAACTACCTTATCCTCCATATCCTCAAAATTTAATTCAAGAGTTATGTAAAATTTATGATAATCATCATATTCTCTATCTCCAAACCATTTAACAACAAAAGATCTCTTATCTGCATTAGAAGAAGAAGTATCTACATGTGAACCTTCCATTAGCTTGTACTTATGATCTTTAAACCATCCCTTCAAATAAGTCATTAAATCCTTAACTTCTATTACAGCATCTTTTTGAACAATCCTCTTTCTAACAACACTTTCAAAATATAACATATCTTTATCAACAACTTTTTATTTATAAGCGTTTTTAAAAATGATACAAATTTAAAAAGGACTTAGCCAACCCAACAACTTCGTATAACTCAGTATATAGCTCCATTTTAGACTCTTCATAATATTGAGCAACAAAATATCTATCATAAATCATTTTTTTAAAAGAATCTAATTCAGAAAATTTCTTATTTGCGTTTCTCACAACCCTTCCTTTAAAAGAAATCTTAGTATCAGCAGAATCAACCTTAATCTTTCTTCCTTCATATTCAGTTTCAGCTGGTTTTCTACCTATAACTAAAAAATTAACTTCAACCTCATAGTTAAAATAACTATTTTTATGTCTAGCTTCTTTACCTGGCTTAACTCCCTTCCATTTAATAACCATATTTTTACCAATAGTAACAATTTTTTCCTCATAATGTATTTCTTCCATAGAGTAATCATTCATCTCAAACCAAGCCCAAATTTTTTTATAAAGTAACTCAAAGTCTTGTATACCTACCCATTGAATTGCTATAGCGCTTTGCCCTGTAACAGAAAATACATCAAGATCTATTGGCATATTAAACCTTAAAACTACAAATTAATAAAAGTTATTATCTAATAAATTCCCAATTGTTCTTTAATAAAACTATCAAAATGACTTTGCATAGCAAAAGCAGGATCATAATACTTTGATTTATATTTTCGATATAATAAAACATTATGTATCCAAACCTCAAATAACCATCTAGTAAAATTTGTTTTAACCCAACGATCTTCATAATCTAATTGCACTTTAGTTATAATTGAAATTATTCCAGAAAGAATATAATTCCCATTTTCCAATTTCTTAACCTTTTCAAATTTCATAACTATATCCAATAAATGTTTACCAAAATCATCATAGGCTTTAAATCCCTTAATAGTAAATTCCATATACTGACCATATTTACCAGATTCCTTTATTTTTTGTTTTGCCTCATGAAAAATATAACCATTTAATTCTAATTCAGTCTTTAAATTTCTATAAAGTTTAACTAAATTAACCACTCTTTTTTCTAAAATAATTACCCTTGTAGGTTCAGTCTTCTCTTTCATTAAATTATATTTAATACCCACATTAATAAAATTTTCTCTAGAAAAACTTAAAATAAAAGAGCTACTTATTAAAAATATGGTAAAACTTCTATTTGGAGAATACCAAACAAAAATACTTAAAGAGATAAAAGAAAAATAATATCTAAGTTAAAATTAAAAAAAAAGTTGGAGAATAAATTAAACTTTTTATTAAAAAATACAATTCTTCTTACATATAATTTTCCTGATGAAATTTTATCTGAATTAATAAACCATTAAATTCAGTATCATCAACTAAAGACCCTGATTATACCATTTGCCTCTATACTTAACACTACCCTCACATCTCTCTAAAATTAATTGACATAATCTTTTTCCTGGAATAATTTCTAAATTATTTGGCCCAGCATTATAAATCTCTAAAACCTGTCTATTATCTATTCCAGGTTGAATAAAAGGCGCAGTAATATGAACCATTAATCCCAACCTAGCAAACCTAGACCTAGAATTTAACCAACCACAAATATTTCCTGGTAATCTAATTCTTTCCTTAGTTATTCCTAAAATTAATTCTCCTGGCTTCATAATATACATATCTTTAACAATAATTTTCTTTGTAATACTCTTAAAATCTGCACTTTCACTTACTCTAATAGATTTATCGATTCTTTCAAAAATTCTAATCTCTCTAGCTAATGTTAAATCAATAGAACCAGGACCAACAGCGCTTGGATCATAAGGATCTATCTTTATCTCCTTTTTATCTATCAATTTAAAAATTTCATTTCTAGTTATTATCATATATCTATCTCTAATAAATCCCCTTATAAAACTTATTATAAACGCCGGGACTGGGATTTGAACCCAGATATCCTTTCGGAAACAAGCTTTCCAGGTTCGCCTCTCTCATAACACAAATTATAAGAGATCTTGCGCACTACCAGGTTATGCGATCCCGGCATTTCTAAAAAATAAAAGATCAGTTCTTTTAAAGCTTTCTAAAATGAATATATAACCACTAAATAGTTTTAAAAAAAGTTTATATACAACAAAATTCTTTTTTTACATAGCAAAGGATAAATCGGCTGACCAGGAAATGGTCATCGAAGGTTACCACTCATAGGCGACCAGCTTAGTCATGGTGACTGGACTATACCTCACCAAGAATTAGTTGCAAGTGAAGTTCAAACCACGATTGTGAATCATCAATGTAGAAATGAAGTCGAGCTGACTTTTAGATATAGTCATGATTCATGCCGTGTCCAGGTTTGCTAAAAAAAGAGGTAATAAATAATGGTGTGTCCAAAATTAGAAAAAGGTAATTGTAAAGTTACAAAAAACAAATGTAAAAAATCATACTTAATTAAAATGATTCTATGGACTAAATGTCTAGTATTTAAAAAAGGTAAATTAATTAAACAACCTATAATCACAAAAAAACCAGTTAAAAGAAAAGCAACAAAAAAGAAAGTTTCTAAAAGAAGAAAATAATAATTTTTAAATATTTTATAAAAAGAAGATTAAGAGAGATCACCCATTCTTTCAAATATGTCAATAGTTGGATCATCCCATTTATAATCTTTACGTTCGCTTAAAAATTTGAGATTGGGTTTACGTTTTGTATGTAAAAA
>Ga0209542_10005103_pt1 | contig 26547 bp, 26 predicted proteins | sample RifCSPhighO2_01_FD_184028 | JGI IMG/M metagenome (GOLD analysis project Ga0209542, IMG submission 184028) | Soil microbial communities from Rifle, Colorado - Rifle CSP2_plank highO2_0.1 (SPAdes) (version 2) | ecosystem: Environmental > Terrestrial > Deep subsurface > Rock core/Sediment ...
TCCGTTTAGCTTCAAAATAAGGGGCACCTTGCTTTCGTAGGGCGAATCTTTCCAATATTTTTCCGCTATGCCCCCTTGCAAAACAACCGCGCTGTATTTTTCCTGCAAGACAATGTCCAAAATAAAATTTGGGTCGGCGCTCCGCTCATTAAAATCGGCGGGGCCGTGTTCAAGGCCATGGTCATAGGCCAAAAAAAGATACTTGCCCTTCGTACTCAATTGTTCTAACTTTCTTTTATAATTACCCATGAGATTGTGCGGGCTATAATTACAATAATGATACCAGTTTTTAGGCTCTATCTCAAGGCCGATACTGCCACTGGCATTTTTTTGAATTTCTCTCCCCTCTCTAATAAATCCTCTTTTGCGCCCCACTTAGCTATGTTGACCGCGGAATTAGCCATGCCAAACTGCAGAGATTTTTCTATGTTTTTTGTTCTTATAAATTCGGAAAGGAATCCTGAACAAAAAGAGTCGCCGGCGCCCGTTCTGTCAACGACTTTTGTTTTTATTATGGGTATGGTGAACATTCTCTTGCCTTCGGTGGCGACCGCCCCCAAGGGACCCTTAGTTACAACTATTACGCCCCCGCACATATTGCTAAGCTTTTTAAGAATACCTCTATCTGACCTGTAAGGCATGCGGGCGGCTAAGACCGCTTCTTCTTGATTTAAAAAAAGCGCGTCGGCTTTAAGCAGAATAGATTTTAAAGCATCATCTTTCATATTTAGTTGCGTAGCCCCCGGATTCATCGCGATTTTAATCCCGTTGGTTTTGCCGTAATTAACTAGCTGCGGGAACAACTTGGCTAATTTACCGGACAGGGGCGCTAAATAAAACCAGTCTGCGGCTAATTTTGACCACGGAATCATGTTTGAAGATAATTCAGAGGAAGCCCCGCGATAAACCAAAATAGTTCTTTCTTTGTCAGGAGCTTGCGGGGAACTTAAAATCACGGAATAGTTGGTGGGCGCCTTATCTGTCCGGAAAACGAATTTCGTATCAATGCCCAAATCTTTTAATTGACGCAGAATTTCGCTGCCGCCGATATCTTTCCCCACCATACCGCACCATGCCACCCTAAAACCTTGTTTTTTAAAGGTAACCGCGGCATTGGTCGCGCCGCCGCCAGTATGAAACATTATATTGTCAATCTCAATTTTTGAACCCAAAGAAACGGCTATGCCTTTTCCCCCGAAAAATTTTTTCTCCTCAACTATTTTGAAGTTTTTGCCGACTAAATAAACATCTCGCGTGCCGGAGCCGAAAGTTATAATATCGTACGTCATAATTTTCCTAAACGCGCTATTGTTTTTAGCACCGTGTCGGGATTTAAGGAAATGCTTTCTATGCCCTCTTTTATCAGGAACTCGGCGAAATCTGGGAAATCCGACGGGGCCTGGCCGCAAATGCCTATGTATTTCTTTTTCTTTCTGCAAACTTTGATCACATCGGCGATAAGCTTTTTCACCGCTTCGTTTCGCTCGTCCGCGATCGCCGCTATTTTTCCGTTGTCTCTGTCTATGCCCAGCGTTAACTGGGTAAGGTCGTTGCTGCCGATGCTCATGCCGTCAAAAATCTCCAAAAAACGATCGGCTAAAATAACGTTCGCGGGTATTTCACACATGACATAAACCTTTGGGTTTGCGGCATTTTGACGGACAAGGCCGAATTTCTCCACCAGGCCCATAACGGCTTGCCCCTCTTCTGGCGTCCGGCAAAAGGGCACCATTACCGAGATATTTTGTAATCCGAAAACGTTGCGCGCACGCTTTATCGCTTCGCATTCCATTTGAAACGCGGGTTGGAATGTTTTGTCTATGTAGCGCGAGGCTCCGCGAAATCCCAGCATGGGATTCTCTTCGTGTCCTTCAAACAATTCTCCGCCCAGCAATCCGCGGTATTCGTTAGTTTTAAAATCGGAAAAGCGCACGATAACTTCTTTCGGCCAAAATGCGGCTCCGATTTGCGCCACCCCTTCGGCCAGCTCTTTGATAAAGTATTGCCGCTTATCTTTATGTTCCGGCGTAATCCGCGCAATCTCATGTTTCAGCCCTTTATTCTTTAGTGTGCGAAAATTGTATAGGGCCAAGGGATGAATTCTTATTTTTTCGGCAATAATAAACTCTTCCCTGGCAAGCCCCACTCCATCATTGGGAATAAAAGATGTCTGAAAAGCTATTTCCGGCGCGCCGATATTGACCATTATTTTAGTTTTCAGTCTTGGCAAATCCTGCAGATTATAGCGCTTTATTTTGAATTTAATTTTGCCCGGATAAACTCGGCCGCGCTGGCCATTGGAGCAATCTACGGTAAGCATTTGACCTGTACGCAATTTTTTTGTGCCGTTTTGTGTGCCTACAATGGCGGGAACTCCCAGTTCGCGGCTGACAATCGCCGCGTGGGCAGTCTTCCCGCCCTCGTCCGTAACGATCGCGCTCGCCAGCCGCATGATGGGGACCCAATCGGGGTCGGTCATTCGCGTTATAAGAACATCTCCTTTCTGAAAACTGTTTGCTTTAGAAAAATTCATTATTATCCGGGCCCTCCCCTGCCCGATTTTATTTCCAATCGCGATTCCCTCAAGAAGCGGTTCCGTTTTGGCATCTATAACGTATTCTTCATAAAAATTGGCCTTCTTCCCTTCGTGTACGGTTTCCGGGCGCGCCTGAACTATAAACAGTTCTCCTGTCTTGCCGTCTTTTGCCCATTCAATATCCTGGAATGTTTTATAGTGCTCCTCAATAAGGCAAGCCCAGCGGGCAAGTTTAAGAATTTCCTCATCCGAAAGCGCAAAACTAAGCTGTTTTTTTCCGGAAACATTAACTTCTTTGGTCCCCCCCCGATTACTATATACAAGTTTGCGCTTCTTTCTTCCGAGGTTTTTTGTAATAATCGCTTTATATCCTTTTTTCAGGGTCGGCTTGAAAACAAAAATTTCATCTGGAGTCACCCTACCCTTAACTATCAGCTCTCCTAGGCCGAAAATCGCGTTAATTAACACGACATTGGCGAAACCGGTTTCCGTATCCAAAGTAAACATAACTCCGGAAGAAGCCAGATCGGATCTCACCATCTTTTGCACGCCTACCGAAAGGGCTACTTTGCGCTTCGCGAATCCTTTTTCCTCGCGGTAAGCAATCGCCCGATCATTAAACATAGAGGCAATGCATTTTTTTGCCGCCCGCAGTAATTCATCGCAGCCTCTCACGTTGAGATATGTCTCCTGTGCGCCCGCAAAACTTGCTCCGGCAAGATCTTCTGCCGTGGCTGAGGAACGAACCGCGACATCACAGTTTTCGCCATATTGAAGTTCAAGCCGATGATAATCGTCCGTTATGTTCTTTTCTAAATCGGGGGGAAATTTCGCGTCTAAAATAAGCCTTCTGGCTTTCATGCCGGCCGCGTTCAAATCGTCCAGATTTCTGGCATTTAGGCCGGATAATATTTCTTTCAGTTTCTTATCAATCTGATTGGCGCGTAAAAAATGCCAGTAAGCCTCTGAGCTTATCGCAAAACCATTAGGAACATTAACTCCTTTGGAAATAAGTTTGGAGTACATTTCGCCCAAATTGGCGTTTTTTCCGCCAACAAGGGCGACATCTCGGGCCCGGATATTTTTAAACCAGAGTATATACCGCATATGTTACGGACATTGCGTAGAATCGGCGGGCGGTTGGCCCGCAATCTTTGAACTGTTGAATTTTGAATCTACGCACCAATAAGTTCCGCTTGTCGCGCGCAACGGTGTCCATGCCGCAAATGCGGCAGACCCGGAACTTTCGTTACACGCCACATCTACTCCTCCATTGTTCTGCTTGACGTTCTTGTTGACGTTAGCGTAATCGCCCGTCGCCGAAAGAATACTGTTTCCGGCGGCTCCCCCTGTTTCCTGGCAGATCCCACTGTAACTGCCGTTTTCAGAGTGTTCTATCTCTGCTTTTGACCTTAAGGCGTCAAAGGTCTGCATAATAGCTGAATCATAAGCGTCCAACTGGCTTTTGCGCACCCTAAGGGTAATGACCGAAGCCAACAAGCCGATAATGGCCGCCACCGTCAGTAGCTCAATCAAGGTGAAACCGTTTTGGAAAGCGCAATGTTTTTTATTTACTGATCTCACGTTTTTATTGCGTTTTTTATCTGTTCAATGCTTTCCGGATTCGACAGAGTCGACAAATCTCCCAACTCCTCGCCAGTGAATAAATGTTTTAAAATCCTCCGCATTATTTTACCGGACCTTGTTTTAGGAAGATCGCTTACCGCATAAACCTCTTTGGGAAGAGCTATCGGACCTATTTCTTTTTTGATTTGAACTATAACTTCGTTTTTGATTTCATCGTTAGTTTTTTTGCCGCGATAACTCACGAATACTATGGGCACCTCTCCTTTGATCTCGTCCGGAACGCCTACCACCGCGCACTCTGAAATTTCGGGGTGTTTATTGATGGCGTTTTCCATCTCACCGGTGCTTATACGATGACCGGCAACTTTGATAACATCATCTAAGCGTCCTAAAATCCTGACCAATCCGTTTTTATCCTTGAACGCCGCGTCGGAAGTGAAGTACATTTTATCCCCGAAAGCGCTCCAATAGGTATCTATATATTTCTGCTGGTTGCGGTACACGTCACGGAGCAGTCCCGGAGCGAACGGCGCCAAAAGAACCAAACTGCCCTCTTTGAGAGCTATTTGAGGTTTTCCCCCTTCGTCCACAACTTCAACGTTAATTCCGGGAAAAGGCAAACCGGTATATGTCGGGCGAAACGGGCCGACTCCGGGCAAAGAACTGATCAAAATCCCTCCGGTTTCCGTTTGCCACCAAGTATCAACGATCGGGCATTTTTCCTTTCCAACTTCTTTATAATACCACTGCCAGGCTGACTCATCTATGGGCTCCCCTACCGATCCCAAAATCTGCAAGGTGTTAAAAGAATATTTCCTTGGAATATCTTCTCCGTATTTTTCAAAAAGGCGAATCGCGGTTGGCGCGGTATAAAAAGTCGTTACGCCGTACTTTTCAATTATTTGGCACCAGCGTTCGGGTGTCGGCCAATCCGGCGCTCCTTCAAAAATTAAAAAAGTTATGCCATTAAGCAAGGGTCCGTAACAGCTGTACGTATGACCGGTTATCCATCCAACGTCCGCAGTGGACCAAAAAATATCGTCTTCTTTAAGGTCAAATATCCAGCGGGCTGTAAACTTTGCCTGAACGGCATATCCCCCCGTAGTATGCACGCAGCCCTTTGGCTTTCCGGTTGAACCCGACGTATAAAGAATAAACAACAGATCTTCTGAATCCATTGCAACCGCTTCGCATTCGTCGTTTTCGTCCCTAATTATTTCGTGCCACCACAAATCTCGCTGTTCCTGCCAATTAATATCGTTATTGGCTCTTCTTACAACTATGACTTTTTCTACATTAGTTTCTTTGATTCCCTCGTCCGCGTTTTGCTTTAAAGAGACGGTTTGGCCGCGGCGCCAGTATCCGTCCGCGGTAACTAAGACTTTGGCTTCGGTGTCTTGCAGGCGCACCTGTAAGGCATGCGGCGAGAAAGCCGAAAATACGACAGAGTGCACGGCTCCAATTCTAGCACAGGCCAGCATTGCTGTAATTGCCTCCGGAATCATCGGTAAATAAATTCCTACCCGATCGCCCTTGCCCACGCCAAGCCTCTTTAAAGCGTTCGCGAAACGATTAACTTCACCGTAAAGCTCGCCATAGGTAATTATGCGCGGTTTTTCCCCCTCGGGTTCCGGTTCCCAGATGAGAGCGGCTTTATTTTTATTCTGTTCGAGATTGCGATCGAGGCAGTTTTCTGTGATATTAAGTTTTCCGCCGGAAAACCATTGAAAATACGGCGGATTATGCTCAAATCCCTTGTCCCATTTTTTAACCCAATATATTTCTGCGGCAAGCTTCTCCCAAAATTTTACTGGATCCTTCGCCGCCTCCTTGTAGATTGAGGCGTCCTTAATCAAGGCCCGCCTCTGGAAATCTTTATCCGTATAATATAAATTCCCCCTTTGGATCATCGGCGTTCTATTGGATTTTTAGTAATTTTTTAATCTCCTCCTTGTTGAAGCCGACGACTATTTGACCGTCAATATCAACCACCGGCACGCCCATTTGGCCGGATTTTTCTATCATTTCCTTTAATGCCTTCTGATTTCCGGCGACATTAATTTCTTCAAATTCAATCGCGTGTTCTTTGAGATAGGCCTTTAATGTGTTGCAGTAAACGCAGGTTGGAGAGGAATAGATTTTTATCATGTTAATTGAGTTTTTTATAAATTCCGTTCGCGAATCCGTATGCCAGTAGACCGGCATACTGAATCTCAAGATTCGTTATATCATTATCGGGAATCCCCTCTATGTATTTAACCAGGGCACGCAGACTGTTATGGCTAGCCACCACCAGGACATTTTTTCCTTCTTTCAGGGCTTGTTCCATATGTTTTTTGTAAAACGGGATGGTTCGCCTCATGACATCGGACAAGCTTTCGCCGCCCGGAGGCGCTTTTTTATAACTCCTGCGCCAGAGATGAACCAACGGCTCCCCGTATTTTTTCATTGTTTCATCCTTGTTCAATCCCTGCAGTTTTCCATAATATCTTTCGTTGAGCGCCGCAGTCACATAAACGGGTAAATAGTTTTTGCCTTGCGCCTCAAAATGCCCCCTATCTTTCATTTCGCCTTCTTCGTAAATAAAAATCGGGTATTTATCCCCTCCTTCCAGCGCCGCTAAAACGCTGGTTTTGTTTCGTATTAAAGGCGAAGTATAGACAACATCTATCTTTTCAGCGGCCAGCAGATTCTGAACTTCTTTTATCCGTTCTTCGTTTTCATTGCACAAAGGAACATCCACCCAGCCCGTGAAGCGGTTTTCCAGATTCCATTGCGATTTGAAGTGACGAAGCAGAATTAATTTAGCCATAATTGCCTACTTATGGTTGGCAAGCTCTTCTTCGATTTTTAGCAGTCTGTTGTATTTCGCCACCCTTTCTCCGCGCGCGGGCGCGCCGGACTTGATATAATCGCTGCCGATTCCAACTGCCAAATCGGCGATAAAATCATCGCACGTTTCACCCGACCTATGCGAAACCATAATTTTCCAGCCATATACTTGAGCCATTTTTGCCGCCTGAATCGCCTCGGTTACCGTTCCAATTTGATTTACTTTTAACAAAAGCCCGTTGCAGGCTCTTTTAATTTTAGCCTCCTGAATGCGCTTGGGATTTGTTACCAAAAGATCGTCGCCGATGATAGTAATTTTCCCGCCAATTTTTTTGGTTATTGCCGCAAACCCGCCCCAGTCTTCCTCGGCGAAGGGATCCTCAATTCCGGTAATCGGATACCGCAATATTAAATCTGTGTAAAAATCCAGCAGGCCCTTTTCGTCAAAAGCATGTCCATCTATATGATATTTGCCGTCTTTGAAAAATTGGGACGACGCAGCGTCCAAAATAATTTTGATTTTCGCGTCCTGCGCGGCCGACATAATCAACGTCAGAACCTCTTTCGCGCTCTTTGCCGGCGGCGCGAAACCACCCTCGTCCCCCACGTTAGCCGCGGACTTGCCGTATTTATTTTGAAGCAAACCTTTTAACTCTTGATAAATTTCAGATGCCGTTTGCAGATTTTTCGTGAATTCTTTATGCTGGGGCACCACCATGAACTCCTGAATACTAAGCTCGTTTCCGGCATGCGCTCCACCGTTAACAATGTTAAACGCCCCCTTCGGCAGTTTTAACGGAGAACTGTTCTCCGCAAGTTCTGCAATGTGGCGATAAAGCGGGATATTTTTTTTCGCAGCGCCCGCGCGACACACGGCCATTGAAGTTCCGACGATAGCATTGCCTCCCAGCCGCGATTTGTTTTCCGTGCCATCCAACTCGCGCATTAAATCGTCCATTTCTTTTTGCTTCGTTACATCCTTTCCTACGAGCATCGGAGCAATAACTTCATTTACGTTTTTTACTGCCTGTAATACTCCCCTGCCGCGATATCTTTCTTTGTTGGCATCTCGTAACTCAACCGCCTCGTATTTTCCCCTCGAAACGCCGGAAGGCGCCGAAGCCGTGAAAACACCGGAAGCGGTACGCACCTCAACCTCAACCGTCGGATTTCCGCGCGAATCCAGAATCTCTCTCGTCCGAACAGATTTTATCATTTCTTTAGCCATTAATGCATTATACCTAAAGTTTCGGGGATAGAAAACAAAATAGCCGCCCAGCGGCTCCGCACATTGAATCAGAATTGAATTACGCAATTATTCCCGGGATCGCTTCAATCAAATCGGTTGCCAATAAACCTTCGCCTTTGGCTGCGGCCGCAATCTCGCCGGCCTTGCCGTTAAGATAGGCCGCCGCCTGTAGGGCGGCAAAAGCATCAATTCCACGAGCTAAAAACGCGCCGCAAATACCGGCCAACGTATCTCCGGTTCCGCCGACAGTCATATAGGGAGAGCCGGTTCTGTTTAGCGTAACCTCGTTTCCGTTTGAAATCACATCCATACCGCCTTTCAGTAAAATCGTTGTTTTGAGCCGCGCCGCCTCTGCCCGAACCAGCCTCATCCGCTCTTCTTCGGATTTTCCGGCCACTTCTTTTCCGGTCAGCGCGGCAAATTCGTAGGCGTGCGGCGTGAACACGAAATTTTTGCCGTTTATTACCTCCGGCTTTTTTGCTACGGCGTGAATTCCGTCGGCGTCAATAACCGCCGGAATTGATATCTGGGAAAGATATTCTATTATCGCTTTTTGCGTTTCTTCCGACCGCCCCATTCCTCCGCCAATAACCACGGCAACTTTTCCTTTTGCCGAAATTTTAGCCGATTCCGTCATTTCAACAAGGGTTGCCACGTGCTTTTTTGTTATCCTGTCGCCGTTTAACGGGTACGCCGCCAGATTCGGCGAAAACGAGGCGATGATGTCGGCGGCCCTCTTGGGAGCGATGATTCTTATCATATCTACGCCGGCCCTAAATGCCGCCATAGCGGACAACGCCGGCGCGCCGGAATAAAATTCAGACCCTCCGATAACAATCAAAAGGCCGTAGTCGTATTTTCGCGCCTCCGAAGGTCTGGGTTTATATATTTCGCTTAAAATTGTTCCTGTTGTTTCCATTTTAGCCGCGATTTGAATATCCTTTTATATGTTCTTTGAGCTCTCTTCCCCATTGAAGATGATGCAGGCCGAGGTACATATTGGATTTCATCCAATCCATTTTTGTGGCGCATTCAAGCCACTCGCCTTCAAACTCATAACCGTAAATAATTTTGCCGTCCTGAATCATCTCGTTTAAAACGACCGCCAATATAATCTCCCGATGGCGCTCCGTCGGTTTCGCTTTCTGCAGATAATCAAATACTTCCGGAGTTAAAATATATTTTCCTACAATAACCAAGTCCGAGGGGGCCGCGGCCGGATCCGGTTTTTCAATTATTTTTTTTATTTTGTACAGCCGGTTCGCGATTCTTTCCACCTGAACGCACCCGTATTGTTTTATTTTATCATAAGATACCCGCTTTAGCGCAACTATTGGTTTTTCACAGGTCCTATACGTTCTGGCAAGTTGAGCAAGGCATGGAGTCTTAGAAACGACAATATCGTCACAAAAAAGAACCCCGCAAGGTTCTCCTCTGACCAGTCTTTTCGCCTGCAGTATGGCGTGGCCGTCGCCCAAAGGTTTTTCCTGCGACGCCAAAGAGAAAGAAAGGCTGGCACAAAGCTCTCTAATGATGTGCAGGTCTGCCACGAGATGATCCCGCTTCCTGACCCGAAGCGCTTTTTCCGCCGCGGAATATGCGCGGAAATAGTTGATAACTTCTTTTTTGCCGGGTTTTGCGACGAATATAACGCGGGAGGCGCCGGAGGCTTTGGCTTCTTCCACCGCGTACTGCACCATGGGTTTATCAACCAACGGCCATAACTCTTTGGGCACGACCGTTGATAATGGAAGGAATCTAGTCCCCAGTCCCGCGATAGGAATTATCACCTTTTTTATTATTTCCTCCATACCCCGTAGGAAATTAGCCGTAATTACACTCGGCGGCGCAGAAAGGCCGGCACGTCCCACTTCCGTTCGTTTGCCAGCTGCTCCTGTTCGGCCACCTCCGCCTCCCTTTTAAGGTCAAGGGCGTTTTTGCGAAGTTTGGAAAAAAGACCTTCCCGGTCGTTTCCTTGGTTGGCGTCCGCGCCCACAATTAGTTCAACCGCGCCGTTTCCTTTGGAAACGACCGTTTTTTTCGCGGTTTCTTCTTTGCGCCGGCTTTTCGTTGCCCTCTTTTTTTGTTCTAGTTTTGCTTTTTTCTGGCTCATTTTGGCCTTCTCTGTTTTTTGTTTTTTTTCCTTTCCCGTCGATTCTTTTTTGGCTACTTTGGCTACAGCTTGTTTTGCGGCAAGTTTTATCGCTTCCTTTTCCTCTGCCGGCGGCGGGACCGTTTGGACGGCCGCGGGTTTTTCTTTCCGTTCGATCTTTTTTGCATGCTTCACCCTTTTATTTTCGGGGCTTTTCGCCGGCTGCGCGACACCCGTGGCCAGAAAGGTAATCGTAAGTCCGTGCGCCGGAATAACGCGCTGTGAAATGCCGAATATGATTTTCGCCCTGGGATTAAGCGCGGATATTGTTTTGCTTATATATTCCACCTCGGCAACGGAAATATTGTTTTCCGAGGTTATATTGAATAAAATGCGGTCAGCTCCTCTTGCGTCGTATTCATTCAGCGGATGCGCCAAAAGAGCCTTGCATGTGTTCTCGGCGCGGTTGTCGCCTTCGCCGCTCGCCGAAGCCAGATAAGCGAGCTTGCCCTCGCCCGCCAGAGTCGCGCGCAAATCCGCGAAATCAATATTTATAAGTCCGGGGAGATAAACCGTTTCCATCAGGTTTTTTAGGTCGGTTGCAAGAATAGTGTTTGTCGCGGAAAGGGCCGCTTGAAATCCGGTTTGAGCGTCCAAAACCTGAAATATTTTTTCGTTTGGAAAAATCACGGACGCCGAAAGATGGGGTATAGTTCTCGCCAAGGCCTGTTTCGCGGCCTGCATTTTTTTGTCGCCCTCAAAGCGAAAAGGCAACGTAAAAACTCCGAGCGTTATGCACCCCGCCTCCTTTGCCAACCTGGCGAACTCCGAAATCGCGCCCGATCCCGTCCCACCGCCGAGACACGAAATTAAAATGCAAAGGTCAACTCCACGAAAAAGGGCCGTGATTTTATCGCCGGCTTGTTTTGCCGCAAGCTGACCCATGCGCGGATCGGAGCCGCACCCCAACCCACCCGTTATTTTCTGCCCAAAAAGAAAGCGGCGACAAATTTTTCCGGTTTTCTTCAGCGCCTGCGAATCTGTGTTCGCCGTCCAAAAATCTACGCGGCGAACATACGGCGCTATTTCGGCCGCAATGGTTCCTCCTCCGCCGCCGATGCCGATAACGCGTATTTTGGTACGGCGCAACATTTCTTTTCCTCCGGATTTTTTTACGGCGGCTGCAACAACTTTTACCGCTTTTTTCCGCTGAACGTTTTTATCCCCACCCGCCTTTTTTTTCTTCAGCTTCTCGCCGGATTTTCGTTTTTGCTTTGCCATAATAATCCTCAATTTTCACTATACAACTAAAAAGAGCGGGCAGCAACCCGCTCTTTTTTATCCAAAGAGCCAGCGAAGTTCCTCAAAGAGCTCCTGCGGGATCAGACGACTGCCAATGGCTATTTCGCGCAATTCCACGTCCACAATTTCGTTGCGGGCAACCGCGGCCATTCTTCCGAATTGCCGGTTATGAACCAGGTCAACCGCGCGTATTCCGAGGCGGGTCGCGATCCACCTGTCAAACGGAGCCGCCGAACCGCCACGCTGCATATAAGCGGGGTTGGTTACCCTGACATCAAAACCGGTTTTTTCTTTCAAAAGATTGGCGAGCCGGTTGCCCACGCCTCCGAGCTGTTCGTGTCCGAAGGGATCTTTCTGTTCGCTCTGTATAACCAATCCGCTTGAAAGCGGATAACCCTCCGCAACCACAATGATGCTGAATTTTTTACCGTGCTTGCGCCTTTCTTCTATATAAGCGCAGGTTTCGTCCAAAGTAAGAGGAAATTCCGGTATCAGTATGATATCCGCTCCGCCGGCAATGCCAGCCCGAAGCGCGATCCAGCCGGCCCTTCTGCCCATCACTTCCAAAATATGAATCATATGATGGGATTCGGCAGTGGAATGGAGACGATCTACCGCGTCGGTCATTATTTCGTACGCGGTGGCGAAGCCGATGGTCGTATCGGTTCCAAAAACATCATTATCAATCGTTTTGGGTATTCCCACTACCGGAATCCGAACCTGGCTGAAAGCTTCGTAAGCCACGGTAAGCGTGTCTTCGCCGCCTATGGCAATCACTGCGTCAAGATTAAGTTCGTCAAATCTTTGCCGCAAAAGATCAAAACCTTTTTCCTGCTTTATTGGATTAGCCCGGGAAGATCCGAGAATGGTGCCGCCTTTTGTCAGAATGCCGGAAACGTTCTCCGGTGTCAGCTCCATCGTTCGCGCGGCCAGATTCTCAATTTCTTCAGGATCCAGCGTGGCGCGTTCTCTGGACGGCATGGCTTCTGGCACAAAACCTCCCCAACCGTATTTAATGCCGATAAGTTTATGGCCGTACCGTTTTACGCCGTATTTGACTATGGCCCGAATCGCGGGATTGAGGCCGGGGCAATCACCTCCGCCGGTAAGCACGGCAATTTTCATGATTAATTCCCCGCTTTCACTGTCTCTGCTCGCCAAAAATTATATCGTGCAGTTTACGCGATATTTCCAGCGCTTCTTTTTCTGGCAGTTGCCACACGTTGCGGCCGACTGCCACTCCGGCGCCTCCGGCTTGCATTACCGCCGCGACTTGCGCCAAAAATTCTTCCGCCGTTTTAGTTTTGGGTCCGCCGGACATAACCACCTTGGTCCCGGCCGCGCATCGCACAGCCCACCGAAATGATTCTTCCGAACCAGAATACTTGATTTTCGCCATATCGGCGCCAAGCTCAAACGCCGCACGCGCCGCATAGGCAACGATGGTAGGAGTTTCGTCAACCGCGAGTCCCAGCTCTTTTGCTTCAGCTAGGGCTTTCCTAACGGTTGCGGAACCGGAATTTTCCTTTGCGAACGAACTTCCCCGCGGGTACACCCAAGCAACAACCGGCAACGACGCTTTGTGCGCCGCGTAACAAAGCGAGGAAAGCTCGCGCGCCATCAAACTTTCATGGCTAGACCCAAGATAAATAGTGTATCCCAAGGCGCCAGCGCCCAAATCCTTCGCGGCCTCAATGGCCTCCCGCGTATCAGCGAAAAGCAAGGGCGAATAAGGGTCGTCTCCGGCAAAAAGCTCTGATTTTGCGTTTACTTTCAGGATAAGCGGCAAGGAGAAGCGTGCCGGATAATATTTTTGCGCAGTGCCTGGCAGCATCACCACCGCGGTAAAATTCCCGTCGGCCGCAAGACTTAGTAGATGCATGGGGTCTTCGCTGCCTATCGCCGGATCAAAATCCCGCGGCCCATGCTCCATACCGTGGTCATAAGCCAGAATCATCGCCTTGCCGCCCCTTGTTATTCCCGTGCCTTCCAAAAGGTCCATTTTTTCCTCCTCCATTTTTGGAATTTTAATGTGCTCTCGGCATATTAATTGAATGGGGGCGCTTTGTCAAACAAATACGGCTTTTTGCCGCCTGCCTTTTAGCGCGGCGGGGGTTTAAATTCTAAAGCCTCGGCCGACTTCAAAGCTTTGGCAACCAACTCATCAACGGCGATGCCCTTTTCCGCATTTTCCACGCGGGCCAAATCCGCTTTAGTCGCCGGGTGTTTTGGAACGAAACGGCTGCAGCAATCCTGATCGGGCAGAATTGAAACGTCAAAGGTGCCGATTTTTTTCGCGATGTCCACGATTTCCTGTTTGTCAAAACCGACAAGCGGTCGTAAAATGGGCATTCCCGCAACCGCTTCAATCGCTCCGATGTTCTCAATAGTTTGCGAGGCAACCTGTCCTACGCTTTCACCGGTAACCAAAACTTTGGCTCTTTCCTTTTTGGCGAGGGCTTCGGCGATGCGAACCATAAAACGCCGGTAAAGAATTACCCGGAATTTTTCCGGCGTTTTCAGCAGAATTTCTTTTTGGATTTCGCCGAACGGCACCAGATAAAGTTTTACCTCGCCCTGGTGCTTTGCTAAAATTTCCGCCAATTGTTTTGTTTTTTCAATAGACGCCTTGCTGACATATGGATATGCGTGAAAGTGAACGAAAACCGCGGTTATGCCCCTTTTCATCGCGTACCAGCCGGCAACCGGCGAATCTATTCCCCCCGAAAGCAAAACAACGGCCTTGCCGGAAACACCCACGGGCAGACCGCCGGGACCCGATATTTTTTCCGCATACAACAAGCCGTAACTTTCTACGACTTCAATAAAACAGGTTGCTTCCGGGTTATTTAAATCAACCCGCGTTTGCAGATTTTTTAATACATACTCCCCCGCTTTTTCGTTTATTTGTCGGGAGGTGAGGAAAAAGTTTTTTTCCGAGCGTTTGGCGTCTATGCGGAAGGTTTTCGGTTTGCCGGCGGATAAAAGCTTAAGCGCGATTTCGCTTATCGCGTCAATGCTTTGCGGGCAGGACATCGCAAAGGCGAAACCCGCAACACCGAACGTTTTTTGCAGCGCAGTTGTAATGTGTTCTTTCCGCGCGCCGCTTGCGCCGCGCGCGGAAAGCTTTATAATCACCCTTCCCGAAATTCTCTTCACAAATTCAAAATCGTCGGAATTCAAATTCCGCTTGATATTGTCAACCAGTCTTTCTTCAAAAAACTTCCGGTTCCTGCCTTTCAGTCCTATTTCCGCGTAGTGGCAAACAATAAAATCCATCATCGCACAAGCATACCATAATTTTATGCGCTCGCCAATAAAAAACGGCGAGGGCTGCCGTTAATTGTTGCGCCGCGATGGGGTTCCCGCCGGTTACACACATAAATTCCTTGCCTGACTCTGAAGTTTTTGGGCAAGGGGTTCCTTAAAACCTGTCAGCTTAATTATTTCCCCGATCGGGCGGCGGGCTAAATCTTCCACAAGCACAATATTATTCGCAACTAGGCTTTCCTTGACCCGCCACGAAAGATTGGGCAGCGTGGTTATCGGATACAAAGCCTTTTTCTCTATGATGTATTCCAGGCTCTCATTTTTGGGATAATGCCAGCTTATTATTTTTAAGCCGACGCACTTCGCGTAGCGGATCGCCTGGCTGGTGCATTTGGTGTTGGTAACAAGCCAAGCTTGATGGAAAAAGTTCTTATGCCTCGGAAATTTCTCCCATACTTTTTTTATATCCAGAAATCTTGCGTATACATATAAAGCCACTTTTACATCCGAACGGATGCCGCCGCCGTTATGGTACTTGCACTCAACCATGAAATGCCGGTTTTCTTTTTCGGCGACAACGTCAACCTCATGGCTGACGCAGTTTCCGCGCACCACTTGCCCCACCCGCGTACGATAACCATAAGCGTTAAAAATCTCCGCCACATATTTTTCAAAAGGATATCCTGTGGGGCCCAAATCCATTATCGCGCGCTTTAAATTATAGCGCGCCGCGAATGCGGGGTTCTCGCGGTTAAGATAGCACGCGGTGTATCCATGAATTTTGGCGGACGGAATGCCGGAATAAATCTTCTTTTTGACTTCTTTCATAACTTTTCCGGCAAGCGCCGGCTGAATGCCGGAGTTCTTCAACGACCGATACAGCTTTTCTTCCTGAAATTTTTCCTTTTCGCCTGAGGCCTTAATTATATCCACGGTGATTATTTTGCTTACGAATTAGAAGACATAATGCCGTACCGCTGTATTATTTTTTGCCCTTCGGGAGTTGTTAGGTTAATCTCTTCAAGCCGCAAATTAAGAAAAATCGGCAACGCCTCTTTGATAATTTGTTCCACGTCTGCGCAGGTATGGCACCCTGGCGACGTTAAAAGCTGAATTATCATATGTTATTTTTTGAAAATTTTTGAATAAGCCGAAGCGCTTGTTCGGCTGAATCGACGATGCGCACGATATCTAGTTCCTCTTTTTTGACCGCTTTATACTTTATATGCGCATCCTGCTTTATCCATGCGAAAAGCGAATTCCAGTATTCTTTTCCCACTGCGATAATTAAAACCTTACGCACCAGTTTTTTTGTTTGAACCAAAGTGACCATTTCAAAAAATTCGTCCAACGTGCCATACCCTCCGGGAAAAAACACATACACCTTGGCGGCAAAGGAAAACATTACCTTTCTCGTGAAAAAATAGCGCATTGCAATGGAATTCGTAACGTATTTATTCACCCATTGCCACTGAGGGAGCTTAATATTTATACCGATGGATTCCCCTTTTGCTTCGTAAGCGCCCCTGTTCGCGGCTTCCATTATGCCGGGCCCCCCGCCCGTAACTATAGGCCGACCTTCTTTTGCCAGAGAATATGCGAGTTTTCTTGCCTCTTCGTAATGACTGGTTCCAGGCTGCGCCCTTGAAGATCCGAAAATTGAAACGGCGTTTTTCAAACCCCGCACAAACTGAAACCCTGCGACAAGCTCGGCCGTAATGCGAGAGATTCTTTTAGAAAAATTCGCCAGAAAATCATCTTCCATCGGCGGAAGATCGGCCTCGGGAATGCAAATATATCCTTTGGACTCCTGCTCTTTTTTTTCTTCTCCGTTAAGAAATTCCTTTTCTATCATAAAATAAGAAGGTTACAAGAGCTCTTCCGGGCGCGAAAGCGCGTCCATAAACCTGTTCAAAAACCTTATCGCGTAGGCGCCATCAAGCACGCGGTGGTCAAATGTCAGCGAGAACGGCATTATGGGACGAATTTCAACCTTGCCGTTAACAACAACCGGTCTTTCCTTCATCCGGCCCAAACCCAGAATAGCTACTTCGGGATAATTTATAATCGGCGTGCCGTACCAGCTGCCCAAGCTTCCGAAATTAGTAATGGTAAATGTTCCGCCGCGCATATCCTGCAAATCCAGTTTTTTTGCCCGTGCCTTTTCGGCCAATTCTTTTAATTCTTTGGCGATGGAAAAAACGTCTTTTATGTCGACGCCTTTGATAACCGGCACCAAAAGTCCTTCTCCGTCCGCGTCAACCGCGAAACCAAAATTGTAATATTTTTTAACTATTATTTCCTGCGCCTCCTCATCCAATGTTGCGTTAACTCGCGGAAATTCTTTCATCGCCGGCACGAGGGCTTTCATTAGGAAGGGTAAATAGGTCGGGGCAATGCCTTTTTTCTCGCCTTCTTTTTTATGTTTTTCCCGAAATTTCACGAGCTTCGCCGCGTCCAATTCGTCCATAATCGTCACCTGCGGCGCGTGCGACACGGCCTCAACCATATGCTTGGCAACGGCGCGGCGGATTCCCGCGAGCGGCACATGATCAACATAACCCCACATGTCGTACTTCTTTTTAACTTGAAACCTGGAACCTGAAACCTGAAACTTTTTCACATCTTCTTCCGTAATTCTACCCGCGGGGCCTGTTCCCTGCACTTTCCCCAAATCAATGCCGAGATCTTTCGCAAGCTTCCGAACACCCGGAGTGGCCAAACCATCACGCGTAGGTTCAACCTCCGCCGCCTCTTCCAAATAACCAACCGCGCCAGCCGGTTTCATCGTCGGTTTCGCGTTTATTTCGCGCTCTGGTTTCGCGTCGTTTTCGCGGCCATCATCCACCACAAACAAAACCTCCCCGACTTTTACGGTTTCGCCCTCTTTGAAATTTATTTTCAGAATCTTTCCCGCGTACGGCGATGGAATTTCCGCCACCGCCTTATCCGTCTCAACCTCGCCGACAACCTGATGCTCTTCAACAACATCGCCTTCTTTAATGCGCCATTTTACAATTCGTCCTTCTTCAATTCCTTCCCCGATGTCAGGGAATCTAAATTCTTTGAGCATGCTTGACAAATAAATTTAGTTATGCTATTATAGAGATGTCGGAGTTTAATTCAAGGAGGTGTGTCGTGCTTCAAATAGACAGCCCGAGATGGAACTGGGAGCTGGGAGTATGTAAGACGCATGGGCTCCCGGAGGTTCCCTGTCAGCAGTGTCTCGCGACCCATGATCCGGACGTGGAAGTCAGGGTAGGGCGAGATGAGCTGATGTGTCTGCAGGACAGCGGGATATCCATGCGAGATCTGCTTCCGGCAAAAGATGGCGATTGGCTTCTGAAGCGAGTCGTCATCTAAACTTTCGTCCTGGGCAAGACATAAAACTGCCCGTTTTTTATTTATTAAAACTTCATCGCCTTTTCCACCGCCTCCGCAACCCTCTCCGCATCCGGTATCTGGTAATTTTCCAGTTTTGCCATAGGCATTGGGATGTCGTAGCCGGTAACTCGCATTACGGGAGCTTTCATGCTCAACAATGCTTCCTCTTGTATGGTAGCGGCCAGCTCCGCTCCGAAGCCGCAGGTTTTTGGCGCCTCGTGCGCAACTACGCACCTGCCGGTTTTCTTTACCGAATCAACGATGGTTTTTCTGTCCAGCGGCGAAAGAGTCAGCAAATCAATGATTTCAATAGAATATTTGTCCGCGAGGTCATCCGCCGCCTGGCGGACTGTTTTTTGCATCGCGCCCCACGCGATTAAAGTGATATCGCTCCCCTCTTGGACTATTTCCGCTTTGCCGATAGGAATTTCGTACTCCTCCTCCGGAACTTCTTCTTTTATAGCACGATAAACTCTCTTTGGCTCAAGAAATATTACCGGGTCGGGGTCGCGAATCGCGGAAATCAAAAGCCCTTTGGCATTATATGGCCGCGACGGCGCGACAACCTTCAATCCCGGCATATGACAAAAATACGTTTCCAAGGATTCGGAATGGTGCTCATATGCCTTTATCCCGCCTCCATGCGGCACTCGCAAAACAAGCGGCACATGATATCTGCCCTGCGAGCGTTTTCGCATCCGCGAAATATGATTATACAGCTGATCAAACATCGCAATTGAAAACCCGTCAAACTGCACTTCGGGAATGGGCTTCATTCCGGCAACCGCCAATCCAAGCGCTGTAGAAATAATGCCGACTTCTGCCAGCGGCGTATCAATCACGCGCTCTGCGCCGAATTTCTGCCACAAGCCTTCCGTAACCCGAAAAACCCCGCCGTTTTTGCCGATATCTTCGCCCAGCAAAATCACGCTTTTATCGCGTTCCATTTCCTGCTCCAGGGCATTATTTATGGCCTGAACTAAATTCATCGCCGGCATATTTACTCCGCGTATAAATATTTAAATATATCTTCGGGCGCCGGCGGAGGGACGGATTCAAATTTCTTGACAGCATCTAAAACCTGCGTCTTTTCTTTTTCTTGCAGTTCTTTTTCTCTTTTCTCGCTCCAAATTGTTTCTTTTTCCATGTATTTTTTCAAGCGCGCGACAGGGTCCTTCTTCCGCCATTCTTCAACTTCTTTTTCTGAACGATAGCGTTTCCAATCATCGGCCGTAGTGTGGTTTTCTAATCGATACGTGTAGGCCTCTATTAGGGTTGGCCCCTTGCCGGCGCGCGCTTTTTGCAAGGCGTCCTGCGTGGCTTTGTAAACCGCGAACACATCGTTGCCGTCAACCAAAACGCCTTCAAAGCCGTAAGCTTGCGCTTTTTGGGCAATCGTTGCGCTTGCAGTCTGCCGCGAACGGGGCACGGAAATCGCCCACTGATTATTCTGGCACAAAAAAACGCAGGGAATTTTAAATACCCCCGCGAAATTCATCGCCTCGTGAAAATCTCCCTTGCTGGTAGCGCCGTCGCCGAAATACGCTACCGCGGCGTTTTTTGTGCCTTTCATTTTTTCTGCCCATGCCAATCCGACCGCGTGCGGAATATGCGACGCAATAGGAATCGCCGGCGGCAAACCCTTCAGCTTTTCCGGAGAACTATTCTCCGGAAACCGCATGCCGCGCTCGTCGCCGGCCCAATACATATATAAATTTTCCATTGCCAAACCGCGCGCGATCCAAACCCCGTGGTCGCGATAACCCGTAACAAACCAGTCTTCTTCGGCTATGGCATAAGCCGAAGCCACCTGCGCCGCCTCCTGCCCCAACAAAGAAGCGTAAGTCAAAATACGACCCTCCCGCTGAAGTTTCACTGCCATATCGTCAAAACCGCGGGCCAAAACCATCAGCTCGTATATGCGCAAAAGATCTTTGTCCGAAAGTTTGGGCAATCCTTTTTTATTGGTGATTTTTCCTTCCGCATCAAGAAATTGAAGCATTAGCATTGTATTTTCTTATTATACCTTCGTTGCGAAATATAAAAAGGGGCCATCCTGATATATTGAATGGTCCGGTATTATTCTGGTTCCGCCATGTTTTTAAAATCATCGTCCGGCACCTGCGAAAAAAGACAGTATCCAAGATTGCTCCTTAGGGGGCCGGCGAGCTCTTCTCCAGGAATGGCCTCTACTTCGTCTCGCCCATACGGAGGCCGACGCTCTTGAATCCATAGCGCCGCGCCGTATTTTTTTTGCGCAAGCTGAAAAGAATCTCTGATGACCTCGCTCGTAATTTGCTGCCTTTTTGGGCGATTACCCGCCACATATTCCAGAATCGCGTCGGCGACCATTTGGCGCAGAACCGATGGCCGCAAAAGCGAACGCGCCAATTTTTTCTCCAATTCCATAGAAACCGCGGGAAGATTTTTTAGCGCGAGGTATTCTGAGTAAAAATAATTTCCTATTTTGCGTTTTTGCAATATCACCCTTTCCGCGATTTTATCAACGTCGTAAGGATGCAAAATAATTAATCCGTGCAGCAACGCCGAACGAACTCCCCAAAACATCGCGTGGCTGGCGATAATTCTGCCGTTAACTGTGATTATTGAGGCCTTATTATCCACCTCAATCGGCCCGATGCCGAGTTTCTTTAGGGCGCGGGCCACGAGATCGGCGTAATAGGCCCTCATTTCTTCGTAATTTGCGAACTTTCCATCGCGCGGCACAACAAAAGTGTAAGCCAAAGTGTTCATTCCCGTCTGCACGTGCGAGCCGCCGGTAACTCTTCTGGTCAGAAAAAAACTTGAATCGCGCTTTTTTATTATGTCCGTATCCTGTCCGTATCCCAAAACAATGGTGTCCTGCGGAAAACTAAAAAAGCGCACAGCCGCCGTGCGCGTTTCGGGTCTTCTTCCCAGTTCCGCCACCCGCTTAATCAAAAATTCTTCCAGGGCCATTTGCACGTGACCGGGCAAAACCTCAATACCCCAATATTCGTAGGGGAATAGAGTTTCAGCTTTCATACAATGTTCCTCCGTTTCATCAACAAGATACATAAATTCGCTTCGCGAATTCCCCCCTTCCCCTTCTTCTAGGGGGGGGAAGGGGCGCCCGGGGCGCATCATATAACCTCCCCAAGGTTAGCGCCCGCGAAACGAATTTCAGATATATTTTATAGGATTATTCATTTCGCCCCAGCGCCCACTCTTTCAGTTTTTCGTAGGGGGTGGAGCCGCAAATCCATTTACCGGTCTTTGTGTTGTAAAAGAACGGAACTCCGCCGCAAAAATCCTTATCGTATTGGCGCATAATTTCCGCATTTTCGGAGTTATGCCATACCTCCAATTTTTTGGTTGTTATCCCCTCTTCTTTCTCAAGCCGCTTCAAAACCGGTTCCATTTCGCGGCAATGGACGCATTCCGTTCCGTAAAATTGCAGTAATTCATCTGCCATAAATAATATTTGATACGTTAATTTATGTTAGCGGTCAAGCGACCTTTCGCTGTGAAATTGTCAAACTGCCTGTAATTGTTTTATCGCGGCTTCAACGTCCGGCGAAGTAAATATGTGGCTTCCCGCTACCAAAGTATCGGCTCCCGCATCCCTGCACTTTTTTGCGGTTTCAGGATTTATGCCGCCATCAACCTCCAACTTAACATGAGGAAACGCCTGCCGCAATGATTTGATTTTGGCCAGCGCCCCCTCGTTAAATTTTTGTCCGCCGAATCCGGTGGGAACCGTCATAACCAATATAAGATCCAAATAAGACGCGAAGTGATCGCCAAAAGAAGAAAGGCCGGTCTCAATGTTAACGGCTATGCCGAATTCGCCGCCGGAGCGGCGTACGGCCTCCGCCACATCCATAATGCTTCGGCTTGGACCCACGCCTTTTTCGCGCTGGCCCATGGCTTCTATGTGCGCGATAATCCGTTTAACGCCTGCGTTAAGCCATTTTTGAAAATGCTTTTCTGGCTCCACAATCATCAAATGCGCTTCCAAATGCGCCGCAAAATCGCCGGCATTTAATTCTTCGGGATTATTCCAGGTCTCGTTCGGCACGAAAATCCCGTCCGCTATATCCAGCTGAATCCAGTTTACATAAGACTCAACCAGCCGGATCTTGCGCGCGATAGCCGGAAATGTTTTTTCAATGATGACGGGGATGACTTCCATTATAGAAATAAAATGAAAAACTTGTCGCTTTACGCCTTACGTTTTTTCCTCTTCCGCAATCTTTTTTATCCGTCTAATGTGCCTCTCCTCCCCCGAAAACGGCGTTTCAAGCCACATCCTCACCAACCGCTTCGCGGTTTCAATATCCAGCGTCCTTGCGCCGAGCGCCATTATATTGGCATCATTATCCTGGCGCGACATTCTGGCCGAATATTCGTCGTAAACCACAGCGGCTCTGATGCCTCGCACCTTGTTCGCGGCCATCGCCTCGCCCTGACCCGAACCGCAGACAGCGATACCCTTATTTTCGCCGAGATTTTCCGCAACCGCCTTCGCCATCGGGAACATCAAGTCGGGGTAATCATCCCCCGGATTTAATTCAAAGGCGCCCATATCTTTAACCTCGTATCCCAAATCCGCGAGGTATTTTTTCAAATCCTCTTTCATCTGAAACCCGGCGTGATCGGCCGCGACAAAAATCATCATTATTTTATTATCGCATACCAAGCATTTCCGGACAAGAAAAAGCGGCGAAGAAAGATTCTGCGCCGCCTTCTCTGGCGAGGGCCGACTTCGCCGGATGCCTATTATACCCTAGGTTTTTCGCCTTTTGTCTCCTCTGCTTCCTTGAAAATCTGCGTAATTTTTCCGTCAACCAGATCTCTTAATTGCTGCGCCGCGGCCGGATTGACCTCTCTTTTATTCTGCGAGCAAAGTTTTACCGCTATCCAAAAAATATCATGCAAGTCAGGATATTTTGATAAATGCTCGGGTTTGAAATAATCCGCCCACAAGATAAACAGTTCCCGCTTGCATATTTCGGCCCATTCTTCCTTCACGGCAACCAAACGGGCCAACTCATGGTTTTTGTCAATTTCCGTTTTATCCGTTTTGCGCAATTCTTGAATTTTCTGAACCATTTTTGCCGCGGTTTCGGCGGCGACGCTGGCCTGCCTTGTAGTATAAATGCCGCAGGGAATGTCGCAGTGGGCATGGACGCTCTGCGGAAGAAAAAAACTATAAATTATTTTAAGAAAATTAATCATGGCGTATGGATGTATTATTTTTTTAACGCTAGTGCTTTTTTAAGGGTTACCAGCGAAAGTTCGGCGCACTTCAGCCGCGTGAGGCTTAAATTTATACCCAGCAGCTTTTGCATGTCTTCGGCCCCCATTTTTTTTATTTGCGCCGCCGATTTTTTCGCGGCGTAACAGGTCAACAACGAGGCCGCGGCTTGCGAAATTACGCAACCCTTTCCCCGAAATTTAATTTCTTTTATCTTGCCTTTTTTTACAATCCCGGACACTTCAACCATATCGCCGCAAAAATCATTTTCTTCCTCGGCGTGAAAATCTGCGCGGGCTATTTTACCTCGGTTACGGGGAAAACGATAATGGTCTAATATAACTTCTCCGTAAAAGCCGCGCATATCTTTTCCAAGGCTTTAATAAAAATATCAACGTCCTCTTCCGAGTTGTAAATGTAAAGGCTTATCCTTACCGATGCTTCGGTCCCGAGCGCTTCTCTGTGCAGGGGCATTGCGCAATGATGCCCCGCCCTCACCGCAATCCCCTCTTTATCAAGCAAGGTGGCGAGATCGTGCGGATGAATTCCCTTAATATTGAATGCTATGACGCCAACTCTATCTTGAGCCGTCCGCGGCCCGTAAATTTCTATGCCCCTTATGTCTTTCATCTTGTTAAGAACGTATGAAGTTATGGAATGGTCATGCTCCGCAATTCGCCGCATGCCGATTTTTTGCAGATAATTAATCGCCGCGCCCAAACCTATGACTTGCGCGATGCTCGCTGTGCCGGCCTCAAATTTCCAGGGAACATCGTTCCACGCAGTTCTCGCCGTCGTGCTAACTCTTCGTATCATGTTCCCGCCAAAAAGAAATGGCGGCATTTTTTCCAGAATATCTTTTTTCGCATACAAAACGCCAACTCCTGTGGGGCCCAGCATTTTGTGTCCTGAAAACGGGTAAAAATCACAGTCAAGTTTTCCGACGTTTATCGGCATGTGCGACACCGCCTGCGCACCATCAACCAATATCCTTAATTTATTATTTTTTATCCGCAAGTTTCTTGCAATGTTAGCTATTGGGTTTATCGTGCCAAGCACATTTGAAGCGTGGGTTATAGCCACCAGCTTTGTTTTTCTATCTATCAATTCATAAAATTTCTTTACGTCCAGCTTTCCTTCTCGCGTGATGGGCGCCAAGCGCAGCTGCGCGTTTTTTCTTTTACACAACTCCTGCCAGGGAATAAAATTACTATGATGCTCCATTATGGTTGCAACGATATTGTCGCCTCTCTTGATATTCGCCTCGCCCCACGTATAAGCAACGAGATTGATGGACTCGGTCGTCCCTCGAGTAAAAATAATTTCTTCCGGCAATTCGGCCCCGATAAATTCGGCAACTTTCTTGCGCACTCCCTCGTACATTGCCGTCGCCTCTTCGGCCAATTGATATACCCCGCGGTGAACATTAGCGTTGTGTTTCGCGTAAAAATCCGAGACCGCCCGGATAACTTGTTCGGGCTTTTGCGAAGTGGCGGCGGAATCAAGATAAATCAAGGGCTTGCCGTTGATTCGCCGCCTGAAAATCCGGAACTCCCTTTTCAGATTGATGTATTGACCTTTTTTCATTGGCTGGGTCTGGCTGCCGTTTGATTACTTGGTATTCTGTCTCATCTTGGGCCCATTATCCTGGCGTTTGGCCGGATGGCTTGCGTGGGCGGCCTCGCAATGGCAGATGCCGTCCACGATGCACCGGGACCACGAGTGGCTCGTCCGGGACGCGGGTACTTACCAGTTTACCGTACTGGCTCCTGGCGCCTTTAAGCGTTGTGGTTATGGCCATCGTATTGATGGTTATAATCATAAGGGCCCTGCCTTGCGTATAATTGCGCAGGGCCTTTTCTATTTACAGTCCCCGGATTTCCATTCCCATCAACCGATTCAATTCAATAGCATATTCCAGTGGTATCTCTTTAACTATCGGCTCCAAAAATCCCGTCACAATCATTGCCACGGCTTCCTTTTCCGAAAACCCGCGGGAACGCAAATAGAACAGCTGTTCTGAGCCCACCCTGCCGACAACCGCCTCATGGGAAGCCGAAGCGTCCTGTTCGTCAATTTTTAAACTGGGAAATGTGTCAGCTTTTGATTTTTTATCCAGAAGCAAAGCATCACACCTCATGTGGGTTTTAGATCCCTTAGCTCCTTTCGCGATGCGCGATAGCGCACGGAACGTAGAAATTCCTCCCTGCCTGGAAATTGATTTTGAAATGATGCGCGAAACCGTATGCGGCGCCAGATGAATCATTTTCCCGCCGGTATCCTGCGTCTGTCCCTTGCCGGCATACGCAAACGACAGCATTTCGCCTTTGGCTTTTTTGCCCCGCAACACGCAAGACGGATATTTCATTGTTACTTTGCTGCCGATATTGCCGTCTATCCAGCGCATTTCTCCCGCCTCGTCAACCATCGCGCGTTTTGTAACCAAATTATACACGTTATCTGACCAGTTTTGAATAGTGGTATAACGCACCCGCGCTCCCTTTTTTAGGAAAATTTCCACTACGGCCGCGTGCAATGATACCTCGCTGTAAAGCGGCGCGCTGCAGGCTTCTATATAATGCACCTCGCTCCCTTTATCGGCTACAATAAGCGTCCGCTCAAATTGGCCCATCCCTTTGGCGTTGATGCGAAAATATGCCTGTAATGGAATTTCCACGCTCACGCCCGGCGGAACATAGATGAACGACCCGCCGGACCAAACTGCCGAATTCAAAGCGGCAAATTTATTATCGTTAAAAGGAACCGCTTGGCCGAAATACTCTTTGAAAATATCCGGATATTCTTTCAGGGCGCTGTCTGTGTTGGTAAAAATCACGCCTCGCCCCGATAGCTCTTTTCGTAAAGACTGATATATAACTTCCGAATCGTATTGCGCGCCGACTCCGGCCAGCATTTTTTTTTCGGCTTCTGGAATACCGAGACGGTCAAAAGTTTTCCTTATGTTTTTGGGAACCTCGCTCCAGCTTTTCTTTTTTCCTAAAATTGGCTTCGCATAATAGCATATTTCATCAAAATTTATTCCGGAAATATCCGGC
>Ga0209542_10005104_pt1 | contig 26545 bp, 24 predicted proteins | sample RifCSPhighO2_01_FD_184028 | JGI IMG/M metagenome (GOLD analysis project Ga0209542, IMG submission 184028) | Soil microbial communities from Rifle, Colorado - Rifle CSP2_plank highO2_0.1 (SPAdes) (version 2) | ecosystem: Environmental > Terrestrial > Deep subsurface > Rock core/Sediment ...
TCCATCATAAAGAGTATACTCCTGCTCTATCCCAAACAACGGTTCTGCCTCCTTAAACTTTTCGTAAACTTCCCTTAGAACCGCTCTCGTGTTACTCGGGTGTGGAGAACCGTCCGGATTCATTACTTCGCACAAAACCAATATGTTCTCTCCGCCTCTGACAGGATCGGGAACATAAAACACCGGCATTAGCAGACAATCGCTGAAATTCCCTTCGGCCTGTTCAGTGCTGGAACCGTCAAAGCCCCAGTCAGGCACATTGGAAATAAGACCGAATGGGTCGTCAATTATTTTCGTCTTGGAGCGGAGTTTAGCTGTTGGTTTCTGGCCATCGATCCAAATATATTCCGCCATTGTTATCATGTTCAAACCTTATTCAAAAGAACTAATGTAAAAAGTATCATGAATATAAAACCAAGTCAAAAAAAATCAACTTGGAATTGACATATTATTAAAAAGTGATATTATTTAAATATGGTTCTTTTGCTTTGTATGGGTTCTGTATTTTTACTGCATGCTTTGTCGTAAAAATCTAGGGCCCATAGCACAACTGGCGGTGCCACTGGCTCATAATCGGTTGGTTCCTGGTTCAAATCCAGGTGGGCCCACCACTACCCTTGCGAGCCTGTAGCTCAGCGGACAGAGCATCGGACTTCTAATCCGGATGTCGGGGGTTCAAATCCCTCTAGGCTCGCCACTTCGCTTCCTCAGTGCAAGCACCTCCCCACTTCGGTGGGATTTTTGTTTAAATATCTGATACGATGTGTTAAATTTTAATATGGTGAGGTACCGAAGCGGTCATAACGGGGGCGCCTCGAAAGCGTCTTGTCCCGAAAGGGGCCCGTGGGTTCGAATCCCACCCTCACCGCCAGAAAGGATTTTGTGGAACAAATATGCTCAAATCTGTAACAAAAAAACTGGTATTCATATTTCTTTTGGCTTTTGTTTTAAATCTTGTCTGGGAGAATCTGCATGCTGTTTTATACTATCTCCCCTCCGGAGGGCCCATTACTCAAGGGATGCTTTTTAGGGCAACTCTTATTGATGCTATTTTTATCACCCTTCTTTCTTTGCCCTTCATTTTCTTGGCGTGGTTCTCACGCAGAGTATGGCTAGTTATTCCGGTAGGTATCTTTGTTGCGATAACTATAGAATTTAGAGCCCTGTTTTCCAATCGTTGGGCTTATACTGAAGCAATGCCGATTATCCCCTTTCTTGATATCGGGGTTACCCCCACTATTCAGCTTGGGTCGTTGGCCTATCTAATTTATAAAATTGTTCACGCCAGTCATTTGAGGGATAAATAGTTATTTGACCATAGACTATTTCAATTACCACCATGGCGTGGTATCTTTTTGACATTCTAGAACCTTAAAAAGGTGGTCAAAGTGTCTGCTGAACATACCAATTATCAATATGAAATTTCTGTCCCGTGGGACAGTTTCTCGGCCGGTGCCCAGAAAATACTTGATAATGCAGTGGATAAAGCTTTACGGGATCAAGTTCTTTTGGATGATACTCATATTTTATCCAGTATTATAACTGTTGAGTGGAACTGGTTCTACTTCATAATCAACTCTCTGGGACTTGGATTGAATCCGGACGAAATTAGGGACTTTGTAAGGGATCATGAAAAATACAATCAGGAAAAGGTGTCTTACTCAATGTGGGGCAACGGAAAGCATGTCCCCCCCCAAACTCAGGACACATTGATGATGTCCTTAGAAATTTCCAGAACGCACAGAAGGCCAGCCGTAGAAGTTACAGATTTGTTTACATCTATTTTTAATCAAAATGATGGCATAGGCGTTTTGGTTCTGGCAAAATTTAATATAGATAACAGGGATTTTCGTTCTAAGTTATTGGCCTTTTTGCTTAAACCAGATAGCATGAGTGAACAGTTCAAAAAACACTATGACCTTCCGACAAACTTAAAAAACTTTGCAACGAACCTAAACTTCCTGGCAGTCCAAAATAAATTGCCTCCCCTTTTTGGCCGGGAAGCAGAAATTATGCAAGTAATGGAAATCCTTTGTCATAGAGAAAGGCCAAATTCTGTCCTCCTCATCGGAGAACCCGGTGTCGGCAAGACTGCTATTGCTGAAGGTCTGGCAAGAAAAATAGAATTTGAACAGGAAAAAATTCCTGTCAGATTGAGAAAATGTCAGATTGTAAACTTGCAGATGAATGCCGTTATCGCCCAAACAAAATATAGGGGTGATTTTGAAAAAAGGCTTCAGAATATTATCAGGGATATACAAGAAAATCCTCACTTAATTCTTTTTATTGACGAGGCTCACATTATAATTGGAGCAGGCTCCGTTATGGGAGGGGCTAACGATGCTGCTAATATTCTCAAAGCGGTCTTGGCGCGTGGAGAAGTTAGAATAATTGCTGCGACAACCCTTGGGGAGTATAGGGAGTTTTTTAAAGAAGACGAGGCTTTTGATAAAAGGTTTAGAATAGTCAGAGTTGAAGAAACAACGACAGAAGAAACAAAAAAAATTCTTTATGATCTTCGTCCACGATTAGAACTTAACTATTCCGTAAAAGTTAGTAACGAGGCAATAGATTTTGCCATTGAGGTTTCGCCACGCTATGTAAGACATTTGCGTTTACCCGATAAGGTTATCGGTTGGCTTGATACGGCTTGCGTAAGAGCTGAGAATGCTGGTAAACAAGAAGTTGGCATTGAAGATATTGTCGGGATCATTTCCAATATTGCTCAAATCCCAGTTGATTTAGTCACCAGAGATATTAGTGAAAGATTGAAATTTATTGAAGAATCTCTTTCAAGACGAGTGGTGGGACAGAAACATGCTATTGAAGCGGTTGCAAAGCGTCTTAAGCTCAACAAGGGACCCTTGAAAGAAAATTTTGACAGGCCGGATGGAGTGTTGTTATTTCTTGGTCCAACCGGAGTTGGAAAGACTGAGCTTGCTAAAGCTTTAGCAGAATTTCTTTTTGAAGATGAAAAAAGAATTATTCGCATAGACATGTCTGAGTATGGGGATTGGCAAACCTCGGTAAGTAAACTTATCGGAGCGCCCAAGGGTTTTGTTGACTCAGGCAAGGGCGGAGTTTTAACCACTCAATTGAGAAATTATCCCTACTCGGTAATTTTACTGGACGAGATAGAGAAAGCTCATGTTAGTGTTCGGAATCTATTCTTACAGGCATTTGATGAAGGATGGATTAGCGACGGACGCGGTAAAAGAGTTTATTTTAGCGATTCTATTATAATCATGACATCCAACCTTGGTTCAGAGCATTTCAAAAAGATGACAAATCCAGTGGGGTTTAGGATGAAAGAAGACGAGTGTGCGACAATAAAAACGGAAATAAAAAGAGAGTTGGAAAAAACATTCTCTCCCGAATTTATTAATAGAATAGACAATGTAGTCATATTCAACCCTTTAAGCCACAGTGAAATTTCAGAGATAGCGTTCAAAATACTGAAAGAAATAGGTAGCGTTATGCAAAAAAGTCACAAGACCTTGAGGTTCAACAAGCAGGTCTTAGATGTTCTAGTCAGGGTCGGATATAGTTTGGCCTATGGCGCGCGTTTTTTGAAAAGAAAAATAGAGGAATTAATAAAGATGCCAATCAATGCCAAGTGGAAAGAGGCCAATCTATTCACTATTACAGTGAAGAATGACGAAATAGTTGTAGAATCAAGCATGATTAATGAAACCGCTGTTCATCCAAAAGATAAAGAAAAAGTGTGTGCATAAAGCCCAAAACGGGCTTTTTTCTTGAGTATTTTCAACTTAAATGGTAAAATCTAATAATCTTATATGTCAAATAATAAGACCAACCAGGACAAGAAAACAAGGCCACCGGTAGTGGTGGTTTTGGGGCACGTTGATCATGGTAAAACAAAGCTTTTGGATACCATCAGAAAGACAAAAGTTTCCGAGGGAGAGTCGGGAGGAATAACCCAGCATATTGGAGCGTATCAAACGGATATCAATGGAAAGATTATCACCTTTTTAGACACACCCGGACATGAAGCTTTTACCGCAATCCGTTCCCGCGGAGCAAAAGTGGCCGACATTGCTATCTTGGTGGTGGCCGCCGATGAAAGCGTAAAACCGCAAACAAAAGAAGCCATCAGAATAATTAAAGAAGCAAAAATTCCTTTTATTGTTGCCCTGAATAAAATGGATAAGGAGGGAGCAAATGTTCAGAAAGTTAAACAGGATTTGGCGACTGAAGATGTTTTGGTTGAAGACTGGGGTGGAAAAGTTCCGGTTATAGAGATTTCAGCCAAAGAAGGAAGAAACATAGACGAACTTTTAAACATGGTTATTCTTGTGGCGGAACTGGAAGAATTGAAGGAGGATGTTTCAGCTCCGGCCAAAGGAATAGTGATTGAATCCAATCTTGATAAGAGAAGGGGCTATGTTGCCACTGGCTTGGTTCAAAAGGGAATTCTTAATGTGGGTGACTGGTTGGTGGTGGGGACGGTCGTTGGCAAAATAAAGTCTATGGAAGATTTTTTGGGGGAAGTCATGGTTCGGGCCGGACCTTCGCAACCGGTTTTAATAACAGGCTGGGCGTCTGCTCCTGATATAGGCAAGGAGTTTGTTGTTGCACCAAGCAAAGACGAAGCTATCCGAATTGCCAGTGAGAACGTAAATCTCGCTCCCTTATTCTCATTCTTAAAGGGGTCAGTAGAAACCGGTGACGAAAACAAAAAGTTTTTGAATTTAGTTTTTAAATCTGACGTTTCTAGTTCTCTGGAAGCAATAGAAGCTTCGCTTGGTTCAATTAAATCAGTTGAGGTCGGATATCGTGTCCTTTCTTATGATATCGGAAATATTACCGAAGCGGATGTTAAAACAGCCATTGCCTCAAAGTGTCAGGTAATTGGTTTCAGGGTTGGCACAGAAGAGTCGGCTAAAAAAATAGCCGAAAAAGAAGGAATCAGTATTGTAAACTTTGAAATAATTTACGATTTGATAGAACACGTCAGAAAAGAAATGGGTGAGCTTTTGGGAGCCGAGATAAGGAAAAACCCGCTCGGGAAATTGAAAGTTCTGGCGATATTCAAGAAAGATGCACGGGTCCAGATATTCGGAGGAAAAGTCATGTCCGGCAAAGCAGTCAGAGGCGCAATGGGAGGTGTTACAAGAAATGGTTCGGTTATAGTTTCGGGCAAGATTGGCCAGCTTCAGCACAACAAAGAAGATATGCCTGAAGTAAAAGAAGGTCTTGAAGCGGGAATCAGGTTTGATGCTATTACCAAAGATTTCCCAGAAGTCAAAGAGGGCGATATATTAGATATATATGAAGAAGAAAGGACAAAGAGGTCAATATAAAAACGGCGCGGTTGCTAAGTGGTAAAGCATGGGTCTGCAAAACCCATATACGCGGGTTCGATTCCCGCCCGCGCCTCATGGACATTCCATCAAAACCAAAAACTCCGTATATTCTTGATAAAGAACAAGATAAGCATATTTTTGAAAAACTTAACAAGCTTACAGAAAGAGGTTTTAAGGACGAGAAATTATTGGCTTTATTATACTCCCAACTTGAAACAGATTGGCGGAGTCCATTAGAAGAATTTATTGATAAGCTGCTAGAATAATAACATGCCGGTGTGGCGGAATTGGCATACGCAACGCACTTAAGATGCGTCGCCCGTAAGGGATTGTGGGTCCGACTCCCACCACCGGCACCAGATTGGAAATGTCAAAGATTCAGATGTCGCCTCGCTTCGCTCGGCGACCAAATCGTATGGATTTTTCGGGGCAAAAAGAAATTCCCGATTCCGTAAAATATGGTTCGAGCCGATGTTTTTCAGAAATGTTGTCATTTCGGAAAGATTTTCTGATTCAAGTAGATTGGTGGCTTGATTCAAGGATTTTACGAACTCACGAGCCGGTTCGAGCCAAGACAACCCTTTTGTCTCAAAATCGGTGATTTTCTCGGAAAGCGCGACTTTTTGGAAAATGAGAATATCTTTTTTGGCAGCGTATTCTTTTTGTGTTAGCGTGTCGTCAAGATAGACATCAAGTAGCTTTTGAATTCTTGTCTCTACTTGCGATAACTGCTCTTTGAGATTTACCACTTCACTTTGCGCCTGTTCTTTTGCTTGATTTTCTTCCGTATCCAAAGCCACCAAAACTTTCTCGGTGTCTTGGCTCGACAAAGAAACTTTTTGAAGGAAGGTTTTGATTTGGGAAACTAACTGATTTTCACCGAGATACTTTTCTTGGCATACGCCTCGCTTTTTGGTACAGCGATAGTAAGTGTAAATACCGCCATTTCCCTTTGCATATTGAGCAGTAATTGAGCAACCACACGAGGCGCATTTCATAAGGCCAAGAAAAGCAAAACTATGTTTTCTATCGGGACGTACTTTCCCACGCTTCGTCATAACTTCCTGACATTTATCAAAAAGTTTCTTTGATATTAACGGCTCGTGCATTCCCTCAAAAATTTCCCCTTTGTATCTCATCAGTCCAATGTAGAAAGGATTTTGTAGAATATGCTGAACATTGCTCAAGGATATTTTGTTATCAGCATTAGTGAGCAGTTTCTTCTTCTCACACCAATTTGCAAGAATGTTGAGAGAATATGCTCCGGTAGCGTACATTTCAAATATCTTTCTTACTTTAGGAGCTTTTTCTTTATCAACATCGATACCTCTCGTTTTGGCGTTATTTAGATAGCCAACCGGAGCCCAACTTGGCCATACCCCATTTCGTATTTTTTGCCGTAGTCCACGCTTCACATTCTCTCGCAAATTGTCCACGAAGTATTTACTTTGCCCAAAAGCAATGTTCAGCATGAATAATCCTTGCGGTGTAGGTTCAAACCAGAAACAGGGAAATTTGAGAGCACGAATCAAGCCGCGATCCACAAAATGGATAATCTTTCCGCCGTCTACCGAATTTCTTGCAAGACGATCCGGATGCCAAGAAACAATGCCATCTGCTTTTCCTTCCTCAATCAATGACAACATTTCTGCGAATTTCATTCGTCCGGGTTCTTTTGCGGTTTTGGCCTCTTGGAAAGAGGCGACAATTTCAAGTTTTTCTTTTGCGGCAAATTCTTTGAGCTCAACAAGTTGAGCTTCAATCGATAGAACTTGTCGGTCATCTTCTTCGGTGCTTTTGCGAGCGTATATTATGTATTTCATAGTTTTTGTTAGTTAATGATTGAAATTTTTCTTTTCTGCTTCTAACGGAATCGGGAATTTCTTTTTGCCCCGAAAAATCCATACGATTTGGTCGCCGAGCGAAGCGAGGCGACATCTGAATCTTTGACATTTCCAACGTGGTGCTCTATTCTTGAATTAGTCCGAACCGCCTTCGCCGAGATCGGCGGCGAGGAAGTTCCCCCGCGAAAATCCGGAAAGGCGGCGGAGCCGCACGAATCAAAACCGCAAAAGAACTTGTTAAAAACATCGGCTCGAACCATATTTTGTAGAAGCAGAAAAGAAAAATTTTAATCATTTGATTTTTGTTCTCAAGAAGCGGCTTTTAGCCGCTTCTTGACTTTATATATTATTCTGGTATCATGTGTCATAGTGTTCGGGGAATGAACTGACCTTTGAAAGGAGAATGCGATGGAATACGTGTTTTGGTGGTTTCTTCTCGCCATTCCGTGCTTTTTTGTTGCTTACTGCAATGGCGCAGACATGAACTTCAGGTTGAACTCTCCCAGCTATGAGGAAGGCTTCTGGAAGTTCTACAAGAACTTCTTCAGTGATGGTTTTCGCCTCCTTGTCCACGACTACTTCGGGGTTTACTGTCCATGGAGTTGGGAAAGGGCAAAGAGGCATCGCCTCGCAGATATGCGCACGTATCTCGGGGCAGACGGACGTTGTCATGATCGCCTTGGCCACATAACCGCGGGGGATTGCGACAATCCCGAAAAACAGGAGGCAATCGCTCGCCACGCCTACATCAGCCGAACGAAGCAATGGACTGGCGGCGCGTTCAACTTTCTCATCGCACCAATACCAGGCTCGTTCATCATCATCGGCACCGTGATAGCAGGCGTTGTCGAACTGGGACGACACCTTATCAACAAGGGTGCGTAACGCTCACGGTGAGTTTCTCATCAAGGCGCACGACCTACGGGTACGGCGCTTTTCTTTTTTATAAATCAAAGAACAAAGAATTTGCCGCCAAAGCAGTAAATTTTTCAATCCATTTTTAATTGAAAAATTTACTGAAATGAGTTAATCTTAACTCATTAGAAAAACTTGAAATTGTCAGCGGTGCGGCTCCGCCGCCTTTCCGGATTTTCGCGGGGGAACTTCCTCGCCGCCGCAGGCGGCGAAAGCGGTTCGGACTAATTCAAGAATAGAGCACTTAATTTGATTTGACTTTGAGTTTTGCCTGGCGGCCCTTGTCGACTTTAGGGAGTCGGATGACAAGGAGGCCATGCTTTTCGCTTGCCTCGGCGTCCTCTATCTCGACCTCCTGCGGCAGGACTACCGTGCGGGTGAACGAGCCCCAGTAAAGCTCCTGGAAGAAAAAGTCGCCGTTCGTGCCCTCGGTATGGCGCTCGCGCTTGCCGCGTATGGTAACCATGTCGCGCGTTATCGAAATATCAAGGTCCTCGGGGCGGACTCCGGCTATCATGGCCTTTATGACTATATGCGTCGGCGTTTGATAGACATCCACGGCAAGTTCTCCCGCCAGGTCCTCCTCTTCTATCTCCGCAGGCGCCGGAGCGGCCTTTTCTTTTTTTGTTCCGCGCGCGGGCGCCTGGGGCGTCCGCGCGAGCCGCCCTGCTCGAGCTCGTCGAGCCCCCAGTCATCGTCTCCCTGGCTCCCTGTCAGCCACTCGAATAAAGATTTTCTCGCCATAAAATTGTCAGCAGTAGTCTCGGCTTGGCTGTTTGATCCGTTCCGTCATCAGAAATACTCCGACGATCCCGACCCAGATGACCAAAAACATCCAGAATGTCGCGCCGCTACCTTCTTGAAGTATAAAAAAATTAAAGACGAGGTGCAAGAAAATCGCTAGGATAACTCCTGCGAGCGCATAGAGTTTCCGCTCTAAAGCAGGCTTGTAATAGGAGAGTGCGAGAGAAAGCCCGACTGTGGCCGATGCCAGCGTATGGAGGAGCGTCGCGCCGACGAAGCGCAGATCGCCCATTACAACGGAACGCAGAATATCGCCTTGCTGGAGCGGCGTAATAAGAAAAAACGTGTTTTCCAGCGCAGCAAACCCAAGTGCCGCCGTCACCAGGTAGATGAGCGCGTCCAGCGGCTCGTCGAAAGCCCGCGAGCGCAGTGCCCCTATATAGGCCGCGCCGAATTTAAATATCTCCTCCAGCGCCGCCCACGCCAAAAGAAGCACGGTGCCGGAATAATATTGCATAGCCTGCCGCTCGAGTGGTAATACGAGCGGCACCGCCGCCATGCCTGCGAGGAACGCAAAAATTATGTAGCGCCGCGGCTCGGGCTCGCATCTGTCCTCGCGGAGCCAGAAAAAGAGCCAAAGAAGCGCGGGAAGCACTCCTCCTATCACGGCTACAAAGATCAGCGGATCGGCCACCTTTACAGTATAGGCCAAGATTCAATCATGAGGAGGCGTTTATCCTCTGAAGCCTTGGCGAAGGAGGACCATATCTCCTCCGTTACGAACGGCATGAATGGGTGAAGTAGCTTGAGCGAGTTCTCCAGAATGTAATACAGAGTTTCGCCATACTCGGGCTTGCCCTTGCTGTCCTCGATTATTTGCGCGGCAAATCGGTCCCAAACGTAGTGATACAATTTTTCTGCGGCCAGATAGACCCTATAATGCTCGATATCTTCTGTTACGTCTTTGGCTAATGCATTGAACTCCTCTTTAATCTCCAGATTTATTTCGCCGTTTCTCTCTCGCGAGAGCACGAATCGGGCAATATTCCAGATTTTATTTGCGAATAATTTGTATGCTTTTATTTTATTCTCTGCGAGCGCCGTGTCTTGTCCGGGAGTGTTCCCCACAAGCAGTGCCATGCGCAGCGCGTCCGTTCCATAGGTCTGCGTCACATCAAGCGGGTTGATTACGTTGCCTTTGCTCTTGCTCATTTTTTTCTTTTCGGCATCGCGCACGAGACCGTGAAAATACACGTCCTTAAAGGGAACTTTGCCGGTGCGATAGGTTCCAAGCATGATCATTCTCATCACCCAGAAAAAGATAAGGTCATACCCCGTTTCCATTACCGAGGTGGGGTAGTAGATCTTAAAATCGGACGAATCAGGGTAGCCAAGCACGGCGTAAGGCCATTGTCCGGAGGAAAACCACGTATCAAAAGTATCGGGATCTTTTATCCAGCCTTCGCCCGGAGATTTTTCACTAATTTGAATTTCATCGCCTTTGAACCAGGCGGGTATGGGTATGCCCCAGACTATCTGGCGGGATATATTCCAGTCGCGCAAATTATCGAGCCAATGAAAAAAAACCTTTTCATAATGCTCGGTAACAAAACGGATTTTTCCGCTTTGCACCGCCTCCCGCGCTAGTTGGGCGAGCGGCGCCATTTTGACAAACCACTGCGGCATAACCCGCGGCTCGAGTACGTCGTTCTCGTTTTTGTAATTGACGAGTATCGTATGGACGTAATGGTTGTCAATTTTTTCCATAAGACCTTTCTCCTGCAAGTCTGCGACTACCTCGACGCGGGCCGCCGGCACCTTCATGCCGGAATACTTGCCTGTTTTTTCGTTCAATTTGCCGTAGCGGTCGATTACTTCATCAAGCGGCAGCGAATGTCGCAGGGCGATCTCAAAGTCGTTCGGGTCGTGCGCCGGTGTAACTTTAACGACGCCGGTGCCGAACTCTGGGTCTACGAACTCGTCGGCGACGACCGGTAGGGTCTTTTTTCCGATCGGATTTTCCACTTCTACGGTCTTTCCGACCCAGTCTTTGTATCTGGCATCGTTCGGGTTGACGGCTATTGCGGTATCGCCGAACATCGTCTCCGGACGCACGGTGGCGATGATAAACGGTCCGTATTTTATGTAATACAACGAGTCCTTGCGCTCGATATTTTTGGTCTCAAGGTCGGAGAGCGAGGTTTGGTACTTGGAACTCCAGTTGACGGGGCGCGAGCCGCGGTAGATGAGGCCGTCGTTGTATAATTTTTTAAAAGTGTCATATACGACTTTTATAATGTCTGGGTCGAGGGTAAACTTCTCGCGGCTCCAGTCGCAAGAGGCGCCGAGCTGGCGGAGCTGGCCTTCCATAAACTTTTTATTCTCGAGAGTAAAGGACAGCATCCCTTTATAAAACTCTTCGTGCTCCATATTAAAGCGGGAGAGGCCCTCTTTCTCCAATTTTTTCTCGTACACCAATTGCGTTTCAAAACCCGCATGATCCGCGCCGGGGAGCCACAAAGTTTTATAACCTCGCATGCGCTTGTAACGGACGAGTAAATCCTGGATTGTTACAAACAACGCATGTCCAACATGCAACGAGCCGTTGGCATTCGGCGGCGGCATGATGATGCAATAGGGCTCCTTGTGCCGCTCGGGGAGGTTGTCCGGATTAAAGTACCCGCTCTCCTCCCATTTTTTATAAATTTCCGGCTCAACCGCCTGTGGGTCGTATGGCTTAAGGAATTTTTCCGGCATACTTTCGATTCTAGCCTGCTATCGAAAGATTTCCAATGGCGCGGATATCGAGGTCCAATCTTAACAAAGACCAGTCGCCGGAGAGCAGGTGGGTGAGAGCACATTGCGCTATCATGACGGCGTTGTCGCCGGTGATGGCAAGCTCGGGGAGACGGAATTCGACATCGGGATAGTTTTCCAATACCAATTGCTGGAGGCGCTCGCGCAGGTAGCGATTAGCGGCCACTCCGCCTCCGATGACAAATGTTTGCGCGCCAGTTTCGTTAAGCGCGCGTTTTGTTTTACTTACAAACACGTCCGCAACCGCATCTTCAAATTCTGCCGCGAACGCGGCTTTTTCCTCTTCTGTTAAAGGCGACTCCTTAGCTTTGGAAGGTGTCCCCTTGGCGTGTTCGCGCAGCATATAGAGAGCCGCGGTTTTAAGGCCAGAAAAGGATACATCGCACGTGCCGCTTTGTAACATTGGTCTGGGCAGACGAAGCGGAGAGGAAACAGCAGGTGGAGTGGGTTCGCCGAGTGACGACGAGGCAACTTCAGGCGATTTCGCTGCTGCGAAATCGCCGTACCCGGAACCTGCTGTTTTTCTCGCAGCGTTGCGCGCTTCGTCAGCTAATTTTGAGATCTCCGGGCCGCCGGGGTAGGGGAGTTTGAGCATCCGCGCCACTTTGTCGAAGCACTCTCCCACGGCGTCGTCGAGAGTCTGACCTATGACTTCGTAGTTAAACCATTCCCGCATCAGCACAAATTCCGTATGCCCGCCCGAGACAAGCAGTGCCAACGCCGGTAATTTAACATTTTTGAGCTCAAAGGTCAGACCTTGGGAATCCTGGTTTAAGGTCTGGCCTTGAGTCTGGGCGAGAGATGAAATCAAGTGGGACTCCATGTGATTGACCCCGAAGAGCGGCAAGTTTCTCTCTTTTGCGATTTTTTTTGCGAACTCGATACCCTGCCAGAGCGCGGGCTCGAGCCCAGGCCCATGCGTAACGGCAATGGCGTCAAACTCGTCGTTTTTGAATTGCTCGTACAGAACGGGCAAATTTTTTTCATGCTCGCGCTTAGCAAGGTTGGGGTAAACGCCCCCATAGGGCGCGTGCAAATGCGCCTGCGAAAGCAAAGCGTCTTTAATGGTGGTAAATACAAAACCGTTTTCGGTTTTTTTCCCTTCTACGAGCGCGATGCCGGTCTCGTCGCAACTTGTTTCAATAGCCAGAATTTTCATCTTGCGTTACAGTGTAGTATACGCACGGTTAGCTCAGTTGGTAGAGCATCCCCTTGACGTGGGGAGGGTCGCAGGTTCGAGTCCTGCACCGTGCACCAAAACTAACTTTGTCGGAATTGACTGCTCCGCGCGGCGAGTACGCCGCGCTCCGCAGGGCAAAATCCGCTTTTGTTTTCGCCGTAAAATCCCGCCTTCGGCGCGCCCAGATTTTGCGCTCACTTCCGACGAAGTTTCAGTTTGTGACCCCACGGGGAATCGGACCCCGATTTGCGCCTTGAAAGAGCGCTGTCCTAACCGTTAGACGATGGGGCCGCGGAGGAGGTGGGATTCGAACCCACGATGCCTTACGGCATACCGGTTTTCGAAACCGGCGCACTAGACCAACTATGCGACTCCTCCACAACAACATTAAAATAACATTTTTGAAAGCCGATCGCAAAAATGTGCTATACTTACGAACGAACCATGAGTGCGATCAAAAAAATAATCGGGTTTTTTGACAAGCTGGAAGATAAAATACGCAGTGTCCTTTCACATTCGCCAATTATTTACGCCCTAATTGGCGCCATAGGGATTATTTTAATGTGGAAAGGAGTCGAGGAAACTGCAGGATTGTTGCCAATCCTGTTTGGTCCGGGGTCCTTTATACTTGGCGCGCTCATACTCTTGCTTACCGGCCTGCTCGTATCTTTCTTCATTGGCGACAGCATAATCATCTCGGGATTTAAGAAAGAAAAAAAATTGGTTGAAAAGGCCGAGAGCGAGGTGCGCTCGGAGCAGGAGATGATAGAGGATCTCGAAAAAAAGGTTGAGCGTCTAGACAGTGACGTGAACAAGCTCGCTGCGCGCCGGTAGATCCTAAGCCGCGCCGGAGAGATAATAGTAAATATCCTCGACGGCCTTTACCGCATCGCCCGCGGCGATGTTGTTTTGATGATACAGCCCGTCAGAGCAGTCTCCGGCGGCCCAGATACCGGGGGTGGAAGTACGCTGGCTCTTGCCGTCGACTTTTATACGTCCCCATTCGTCAAATTCGACTAGACCTTTTACCAAATCGGTCGAGGGGATCATTCCTATCTCCACAAAAATTCCCGCGGCCGGAACTTCCGTAAGGGCGCCGGTCGCGCGATTTTTTATGATGATGCTTTTTACAAAATTATCACCCTTAACTTCAACAGGCTCGCTTTCTTTTATCGTTCGCATTTTCGAGTTATCTAATATTGTCTTGACGGTCGATGCATCCGCTTTTAGAAAATCCGACCCGCGATGAACCAAAGTTACGGATTTTGCGTAAGCCAGAAGCTGGGCCGCGGTTTCGAAGCCCGCGTTCCCCCCACCGACAACAACAACGTCCTGATCGGTAAAGAGCGGACCGTCGCACGAGGCACAGTAGGTAACACCCTTGTTCTCGAACTCCGCCGCCCCCTTGGCCTGCAATTTTTTGCGGGAACCGCCGGTCGCGACAAGCACCGTCTTAGCGGAATAAGAACTCTTTTCGGTCTGTATTTGAAACCCGCCGGTCGGCGAACCTTCCGCCGCTCTCTCGACTCTTTCCGCGCGCTCGCCGATTTTCAGATTTACCGAATCTCCCGCATATTCCCGCAAATGCGCCTCGAACGCCTTGGCAAGCTCCGGTCCCGCAATATGCGGCGTGCCTATCCAGTTTTGTATATCGCTCGACTCCGTAGACTGCCCGCCGATGGCGCCCGCGATAAATATAGTCTCAAGGTGCTTGCGCGCGGCATACACGCCGGCCGCGACGCCCGCCGGCCCGCCACCGATAATCGCAAGATCGTACATAACGTTTAGCATATCAACGCCGCAGCTACGAAGCAAAAACCCTTTGCGGAGGAGTAGGGGTCGTGTTCGTCTCTCCGGAGCAAAGGGTTTTTGCGGAGTTTATTTTATTTTTCCGCGGCGCAGAAAACTAGGCACCGCGCCCCATTCGTCTTCTTCCGCTGCCTTTAGGTCCTGCTCTTTCGTCTCCTCGCCCGCCGAAGTGCTCTTTGTCGAGCCCAATATCTTGCTTAAGGGCTTCTCCTCCTCTTTGTCGCGGAAGCCGAAAAGCGGCGTCCCGCGCGGCGCGAACCCCGCGGCAGGAAAACCGGTCGCTATTACCGTCACGCGCACCTCGCCTTTCTTGAGCTTCTCATCCTTTACCGCGCCGAAGATTATCTTCGCGTTCTGGTCCACGGACTCGGTTATTATCTTCGCCGCCTCGTGCACCTCGAGCATGCCAAGATCGTCGCCGCCCGCTATGGCGAAGAGCACTCCCTTCGCGCCGTTTATAGAGAGCTCGAGGAGGGGAGAGGAAACGGCCGCTTTGGCGGCGACTGATGCGCGATTTTCGCCGCTTGAAGTCCCGATGCCCATAAGGGCCGATCCGGCGTTCTCCATGACCGCCCGTATATCGGCAAAGTCCACGTTTATTATGCCGGGGTGGGTGATAAGGTCGGAAATTCCCTCAACAGCTTCTTTAAGGACATCATCGCACATTGCAAACGCGGCTTTGAGGGTCGTGTCTTTGGCTACCGTGGCAAGCAGGCGGTCGTTCGGGATGACGATAAGCGCGTCCACTTCTTTGCGCAGTTCTTCGAGTCCGCCCTCGGCTAGGCGCATGCGCTGGGCGCCCTCGAAGGAGAACGGCTTAGTGACGACACCGACTGTAAGCGCGCCGAGCTCCTTCGCAGTGCGGGCGACCACGGGCGCCGCACCGGTGCCCGTGCCGCCGCCCATGCCGCATGCGACAAAGACCATGTCGCTTCCTTTGAGCGACTGCTGTATCTCCTCTTTTGTCTCTTCGGACGCGCGCTTGCCGAGCTCCGGATTCATCCCTGCGCCGAGCCCCTTGGTCAAATTTTTTCCGATGTGTATCTTTTTCTTGGCGTTGCTGTTATGCAGATCCTGCGCGTCGGTGTTGATGGTAATGAAGTCAACGCCGCGGACCTTGCTCTCGATCATGTGGTTGACCGCATTCTTGCCCGAGCCCCCGACGCCCACGACCCGTATCCTCGCGAACGCTTCTACCTCCGGCTGTAGCTGCGGCATAGTGATTTTTTTATTTTTTGTAAATGCTGCCCGTCCGAAGCCTTGGCAAAGGAAGGCCGCATTACTGTACACCGCCGGTTTGCAACAATGCAAATAGCGGGTAGTCCACAGGATAAGGCGCGCGATAATGCCTCCTAAAATCTTTTCTTTAAGCCGTTTTTATCTTCTTCCATAAAACTCTTGACTCCTTGTCCTTTTGTTCTGTTAAGGCAAAAACTTTTTGAGCCAGCGCCACAGTGACCGCAACGGGTCGAGCCAATCGGATGAGTTATTTCCCTCCAAGTCGCCGCCCGAAGTAAGTCCCCAGATGGTAAGACCGTACGCGACCGTCCAGGTCGAGTCCTGCAATTGCATGCGCTGGGGCCCATGGGACTCCGCGAGTCGCGAGGGGAGGCGCAAAACCGCCTTTGCCAAGTCGGCGGCACTCTGCAGGGCGGAACTGCCGCCTGTCAAAATAACGCCCGCAGGAAGTAACTCATTCTTGCCGATTTTTTTAAGATGAGCCTCGACGAGCTTGAACATTTCCGTCATGCGCTTTGCCGCGACGTCCTCGACCTTGCGCTTGGGGTAGGGGGTTCCCAATATGGCCCCGTGCTTAAGCTGTTCAGCCTCCTCGGGTGGGATGCGCAGGGAAAGCGCGAGGTCATTCGTGATGTCCGTGCCGCCTACGGCAAAAACTTTTACCGACATCGGCACGGCGTCTTCGAAAACTATCAGGGAAAGAGTCTCGGCGCCTATGTTTGCCAGGACGCACCCGACTCTTTTTTGCATTTTGGAGAGTGCTACGAACGAAGCCGCTATGGGTGCCGCGACGATATCCTCGACCGCAATGCCCGCCTCCTCGACCGCCTGCACAAGATCGCCCACATGGCGCTCGAGACAGGTGACGAAAAGCGCCTCGACGCCTATTCTCTGGCACTTCATCCCGACGGGGCTTCGCCCCAGGACGCGGGTACCGTCTACAAAATAGCGCAAAGGTATCTGGTGCAGTATGCGACGGTTAAGAGTGGCGGATGGGGGCAGGGCAGCGGCAGCCGCGGCAAGGGCGCGCGGCAGGTCGCGCTCGCTCACCAGAGAGTCGCCGCGTTCCACAACGGTTTCGCCACGAGCGGTATATTCGTCTAGCCCAGCGCCGCCAATGCCTATATACGCGCTCTTGACTCGCACCCGCGCGGCCTTGGCGGCCTGCGCGGCGGCCGCCGCTATGGACCGCGCCGTCTCCCCGGGCGCGGTGATATAGCCATGCCGCATTCCCCGCGATTCCGCATAGCCGGTACCGAGTATCCTCGGAGGCCGTTCATCATCGTTCCTCTGCGCTATTACGACTTTTACGTGGTATGTCCCGACGTCGATACCCGTGACTGTTGTTTGCATAAAAGTTTGAGCCCGAATTTCTTCAAAATTTGGCGCTCTTCGCGCTCCATTATAACCCCATGTTTAAGCCCTTTGATGTGCAACAACCCGTGGATAAAAAGATATTCGACGGTAAAAGGCTTAGATGCGGACTTGCAAAGCAGAATTTCTCCAGAAGTTTTGGAAAGCGGGAAGGCGAAGACGTTCGATGCCTTGTCTCTGCCTAGCGCGCGACGCGCCACCTTGCGCATTTCCGCAGGCGGTAAAAACGCCACCGATAATTCGTAGCGCTTTCCGAGAACTGCTTCTTTGATTTTTTGATAATTAACGCCTACCACCGCGTCTTTTTGGAGCTTCTATGATCTTGCCGAGCTTGATTAGCTCCTCAATATGCACTCTGCGGGAAATTCGCTTTAGTGCCTGCTTGCGCTCGACGGAGCGCGACTTTACCCGCGCGAAGTAGCGCCGACCGCGCATGCGCGATATCACTCCGGCGCCTTGCACGCGCTTGCTAAAGCGGCGTATCAAACTGATCGTCGTTTCTCCATCGGTTTTCTGCACCGCGGCGTTCGTTGCCATTGTCAAAAGAGGGTAGCACGCTCTTGCCGTACAGGCAAGAGCGTCTGGCCATCGGCTATTCGCTCAAATTTTTGAGGTATCGGGTCAACTCGCGGTGGGGGACTATCTCCTGCGCGCTGTCCGCGACGGAGCGGACTATGACCGTGCGGTCGAGAGCCTCGCGCTGTCCCATGATGATGAGGTGCGTAACGTGGGCCTCTCGCGCCGCCTGCAGCTGCGGCGCGAGGCGCGAGGAGTCGAAGGACTGCAGGACGGGAATGCGCGCGCGGTAAAGCGCCTCAAGCATGTTCAGCCCCTCTAGCCTTGCGCGGAGCCCGAGCTGGACAAAATAAAGCCGTGCGGGCCGCACCGGTGCCATACGCTGTTTTTGCAGAGGGCCCTTCCGGCGGAAGAACAGCCGCGCGTGCGAAAGCTCCATCTCTTTTCGGTTTACATGCCGGCGCGCGCACTCGAGCCGGCCGCCGAGGGCGCAGACAATAATCGAACCTTCATCCTCGATATCGAGCGCGAACGCGCTCTGCGCGTCGCGCTCGTCGGAGATAAGCATGTCGTCAAGCTCATAGGGCAGAGCGAGGCGATCCAAATGCTCGAGCATTTCGCGGAAATGCACGCGGCTTTTTTCGGAAAGGAAGTTGACCGCATGCGGCCCTTCCTGCAGAACTTCGCGGCAGGCGCTGGAGCCGCATAGGTAGGGTGAAAGCGGATTCTCGCAAATTTTTTGCCGGCAGGATTCGTCAAGTTTTTCCGCCTGCCGCCGCAGGTACGAAGAAAGCTCGCGCGTGAATCGCAGTTTGGAATCCTTGTCTCCGATGGCATTCACCCGCACGCGGGTGACTCCGGCCCCATATTCCGTCGCTATCGCCGCGAGAACCTTTATTAAGACTATTTCGCCCATAGACCCCTGCGGGCCCGCTATGACGAACCCCATCTCGCGGAGCTCTCGCGCGGGGACGGGAAGCGGCGCCCGCGCGGGCGCGGGCGCCGCATAAAATCCCAAAGTCGCCTCGTCGGGCCTCAAGGTGGCGGTTTCCAGACAGCTATCGAAGTCGCGCACGGGCGCAAAACCGTAAAACCTCGCGACATCGGAAACAACCGACATGAATGATGGGACGCTTTTTGGTCGCACCTGCGCGCGCGGAGCCGTCATGGCTTTTCACTGACCGACCCCGGGAAAATTCCAAAATCTCGCAAGGGGAAAAGGCGCAGAAGAGCACGGCCCGTAATATTTTCCCTCGGCAGGGTGCCCCACACGCGCGAGTCACTGCTCGCAGGGCGGTTGTCGCCCATGACGAAGTATTCTCCTTCCCCGAGATTTACTACGGAGGCTCCGCCGTTGCCCTTGTTACGCACGTATCGCTCGTCGAGTGCAATATTCGCGCCGTCCTTTCGCGTTACGGACACTTCCGTTTCGTTGATGTGCACCGTCTCGTTCGGGAGACCCACGATGCGCTTGATAAAAAATTCAGAGGGGTTGCGCGGATAGCGGAAGATAACAACGTCGTACCTCTCGGGCCCGTTAAAACGGTACGAAAGCTCGTCGACGATTAGATATTCGCCGTTGTCGAAAGTCGGCTCCATACTGGCTCCGGAGACGATAAAAGGCTGCGCGACGTATATGCGCACGGGGATGACGATGGCCGCCGCGATGATTATGAATTTTAGGAGCTCGGTGAAAAAATTTTCTCCACGCTCCTCCGACATGTGGGTATTGTACGCGCGCTCATGTACAATGCAAGCATGAAGTGGATTATCGTTGGCTTGGGAAATCCGGGCAAAGAATATTTCGGTACCCGTCACAATATCGGAAAAGAAGTTCTGGAGGCGCTAAAGGAGAAGCTGTCGCGGGATACAAAAATAGCGGAGCTCAATGTCTATATGAATAACTCGGGGGCGGCGATACGCAAAGCGGTCCCGTCAAAGAAGGCCGCGGAAAGGCTGATAGTCCTGCATGACGACCTCGACCTGCCGCTCGGCTCCGTAAAACTGTCCTTCGGCTCGGGCTCTGGAGGGCACAGGGGAGTGGAGTCTGTAATAAAAGCGCTCAAAACGCGGGATTTTGTCCGCGTCCGCATCGGCATCTCGCCCGCCACGCCCAAAGGCAAAGCAAGGCGCCCGGATCCGAAAAAAATAACGGATTTTGTTTTAGGAAAATTTAGGACTCCTGAACTTGCGAAACTAAAAAAATCGAAAAAAACGGTTTTGGAGGCCTTGGAAATTTTGATGACAAAAGGCCTAAGCGCCGCGATGAATGAGATTAATTCAAAACGCTGAAAATCAAGGGTTTGACATTTAAAAACTTCAGAGTAGATTCAGATTCAGAAGTTCGTCTAATTTTTTCTTGCAACGACTAGGGGGACCCAATGCGCGTTCTTATGATAGAGCCGGACTCGGCGACGTCTCAATCTTTGGAATTGATGTTGAAGTCAGAGGACTTCAACGTCTACACGACCGGCCTCGGCGAGGAGGGGGTCGATCTCGCCAAGCTCTACGACTACGACATCATCTTACTCGATCTCAACTTGCCCGATATGTCGGGCTTCGAGGTGCTACGCTCGTTGCGCGTCTCGAAGGTCAAGACCGGGGTCCTGATCCTCTCCGGGCTCGCCGGTGTGGAGGACAAGGTCAAGGGTCTTGGCTTCGGCGCCGACGACTACATGACCAAGCCGTTCCACAAGGACGAGCTGGTGGCGCGCATACACGCCATCGTGCGCCGATGCAACGGCCATGCCCAGTCGGTCATCCAGACCGGCGACCTCGTCGTCAATCTCGGCCAGAGGACCATCGAGGTGAAGGGAAAGAGAGTGCATCTCACCGGCAAGGAGTACCAGATAATGGAACTCCTCACGCTACGCAAGGGCACGACAATCACCAAAGAGATGTTCCTCAACCACCTCTACGGCGGCATGGACGAGCCGGAGCTGAAGATCATCGACGTGTTCATCTGCAAGTTGCGCAAGAAACTGCGCAAAGCCAATGAAACCGACCCGATTGGGACTATCTGGGGCCGCGGCTACGTTCTGCGTGACCCCGACAGGTCCGAGGCGGACCAGATAGTCGCACCACCGCCGGTGCCAAACGGCGGAGTGTTCGAGGAGTTCGACAGGCCTGATTCTCTGGTGCGCAGGACACGTACAGTTTAACGTTTCAATATGTTACGACCGCCGCCGGGAGCAATTCCGGCGGTCTTTTTTGTTGTATAGGACGGTTTTGAATGTTATAGTGACAGAAGATGTTCGCTAACAGTCCATCAAACCCGAGGGGGATTCCATGGATCAGAAAGTGCAAACCACCGAACTCCATTTCGGCGAGCGGAACGAGATCTCGTTCTTCCCGGAGAAGTGCGTCGTCATCTGCGGAGACTCGACGGTGGCGCTCACTTCGCAGGAAAGCCTCTTCCTGCAGACAATCGCGGAGAATCGCGGGCGTATAACGAAAAAAGAGGAGATACTTCGCGTCTTGCATAAGCATAAGAGGCTCTCGAAAAAGAAGAAGCAATACGACGTGCTTGCCCACCGGACCCGCAAAAAACTCGGCAGGCAAGGCCAGCGTACACTTGTCACGCATAAAGGTGGATACTCGCTGAGGATCCCCGAGGAAGAGTACTCGAGTAGCGTCCGTTTCGGGGACTTCCGGTACTTCCCAACCGTCGCGCTTGTGAAATGCGCAGATAGGGAGCGCCGTCTTGCACCTGAGCGCAATGCGCTCCTGCGGGAGCTCGCAGAGTGCAAGGGAGAATTCGTCTCCAAGCTCGCACTCTTCCGCATAACCCTCGCCATGGGGCGAGGCCGGGCGAGGTCGAAGATGGTTGATGTGGTTTTGTGCCATCTGCGAGAGATACTCGACGATCTCTCGCACGACGGCGGCGATCACATCCACACCAAATGGGGGAGTTCCTACGGACTTTTCGAGGAGCGCCAACCGCGTCTGCATGCGGCCAAAAACCCGCGCGGTCCGCACACCGGAATCCTCGAGCATATGGGGGCATTGCGAACCTTCATAATGTCCGAGGCGCGAGCGTAAATTTCGGTCTGGCGCATTAGCGTAGAACCGCCGGTCGTAATGACCGGCGGTTTTTTTGTTTTTGACATACTGTGCCCTCTAATTTGAGGGCTTTTTTTATTTCTTATCGCCGGCGAAGGACAGCGCCATGCGCATATCCTTGGGCTCGAAGAGTGAGATGACGAAGGGATATCGCTTGCCGAGCTCGAGAGTCGAGCGCAGTTTTTCCTCGGTTCCGAATTCCGAAATATGCACCAGGCCGGCGATGCCCTCCTCTATCGAGGCAAGCGCGCCGTGCTTGTTGAATTTTATTACCACGCCCTCGACCTTGTCTCCTTTATTGTACTTGCCCGCCGCCGTAAGCCACGGATTTTCCTTAAGCTGTTTTACCGAGAGCGATATCTTGCCTTCTTTAATGTCTATTATCTTTACTTTTGCCCTGTCGCCCACCTTAAAGAAGTGCCTCGGGTCGTCCACGAGTCCCCAATCTATCTCGGAAATATGGACGAGACCCTCTAGGCCTTCCTCAAGCTTGACGAAGACGCCGAAGTCCACCATGCCGGTTACCTCGCCCTCTACGGTGTCGCCAACTGAATAGTTGGCTATAAGCTCGCGCTTTTCTTTGTCGTCCTGCCCCTTCTCGCTGAAAATAAGCTTGCCTTCCTTGGGGGTCGCGCCGATCATCGTTACCACGAATTTCTCTCCGACAAGCTTACGCAGTTCCTCGAGAATTTTGTCCTTGTCACCGTCTGGTATGCGTGGATAGTGCTCGGGCTTCAATTGGCTCGCCGGGAGGAACCCCTGCAGGCCCTGCCATTCGAGTATCAGCCCGCCCTTGTTAGCCTCTTTGACCGCAAGCTCGAACTGCGCCTTTGTCTTGACCGCCTCCTCCGCCTCGGCCCACAGCAAGGCCTGTCGCGCCTCCTTGAGCGAAAGCTCGATATAGCCCTCCTTGTCCGTGCCTATTACCTTGGCGGCGACGACGTCTCCGATGTTGGTGCGCTTGATAACTTCGCGCGCGTTCAGGTACTCACGCCCGTAAATAACGCCGGTGCCCCATGGCGGCAAGTCTATATAGAGTTTTGCGCGGTCGAGCGCGAGGACCTTGCCCTCGACTATATCGCCCTCTTTGGGCGGCTCTTGCGCCTGCGCGGCAAGGGCCTGCATTACCGACTCGGGTACGTCGGCTACATTCAAAGACTCCTCTTTTTCGAGTTCAGCAGTTTGCATGTTTGGTTGTTGGACGGAGATCCCTGCGGGATTTACTTCCGCGCCATTAATAAAAGCCCGAAGCTCCTATTAACACTACTATATACAAAAGGGTGTTTGTTTGCAAATTTTAAAAAAGTACCCCCTCACCATAGAGATGGTGAGGGGGCTTGGGCCCGAACGGGGACGCCAACAGGGTTCGGACCTTAGCTGGTTAAAATGTCGGCGGGCGGGCGCCGGGGATCTTCATCTCGGGCGGCTGGCGCCCGAGGTCGGCAGGACCTGCGCCGTTGCGCAGGCTGTCGGCCGGAGCCGGGTCGTTGAAAGTAGAAGACTGCATCTCCGGATGTGGAGCGCCCTTGGACGCGGGCAGTTTTCCATCCGCCGGACGGAAAGGCCTGGGATGTTTTAAGTTCCTATTTTCTTCGACTTTGCTCTGACTTCTCATAGCCAGAATTCTCCTCAATTTGAAGTTGGAGGAAGTACTCGTCATCCTGCGCAGAACATGCGCGCAGGCACGAAAAACACCATAGCACAAAAGGCTGATTTGTGCTAACATTAGAAGGTGGTAATCAGCTATTTAGGAGGGCAGTGCTTTAAGGTGAGTCGCGGCGATCTCACTATTTCTTATAATCCACCCGGCAAGGAGTCTAAACTGGCCTCCGCGAAATTCGGCGCTGACATTGCGCTTATAAGTCTCGACCACGAGGACTTCAACGGCATAGAAAACGCCTCGTACGGCGAGCGGGCGCCGTTCGTCATATCCGGTCCCGGCGAATACGAAATAAAAGGAGTCACGGTGCGCGGGTTCGGCGCGGAAACCGAATATGGCGGGAAAAAAAGCATTAATACGATCTACAATGTTGCGCTCGAGGGCATGAATCTTTGCTTCCTCGGCGCGCAAAGCGCGTCCACGCTCCCGCAGGCGGCAAAGCAGGAGCTCGACGATATTGACATACTCTTCTTGCCCATAGGGGATGAAGGGGTGCTCGACTACGACGACGCGTACAAGCTCGCTGTACAATTGGAGCCGAAGGCGATCGTCCCGATGCACTACACGCAAGAGAGCTTGAAAAAGTTCATCAAGGAAGCCGGCGAGGAGACAAAACCGCAGGAAAAGCTTACGGTCAAAAAGAAAGACTTGGAGGGAAAGGAAGGAGAGATTATAGTGCTTACGCACTAAGTATCAGGTATCAAGCAAGTATGAAACGTTACCTGGAGCGCATGAAAAGCAAGGACCCGCATGAGCGGCGCGCGCACGCGATGCACATGGCCGGAGGGATGACGGCGATTATTTTTGTCGTGTGGCTTGCGACGCTTGGAGCGCGGCTTGCATCGGAAGACGGAAATCAGATAGCGGAAAACGGAGGAGAGAATCAAGTCGCAAATATTCTAAGCGGAATCGCGTCCGGAGAAAATCAGCTTTTTGTCGCGACATCGACTAGTTACTGACAATGGCGGACCGGAAAAGAGATAATCCGTCAACCGGCGGACGAGACGAAGAGGTCGCAGACGAAAGAGGCGGCATAGTCCTGCGTAGCATATCGCAGGAAATGCGCGAGAGCTACCTCGACTACGCGATGTCGGTCATAACCGCGCGCGCCTTGCCGGACGTTCGAGACGGCCTTAAGCCTGTGCACCGGCGCATCTTATACACTATGCAGAGAATGGGTCTCTCTCCCTCCTCGCGTTTTCGCAAGAGTGCCGCAGTGGTAGGCGATGTACTCGGCAAATTCCACCCGCACGGCGACACTGCAGTCTACGACGCGATGGTCAAGATGGCGCAGGATTTTACCATGCGTTACCCCTTGATTTTGGGGCAGGGGAACTTCGGCTCCATAGACGGCGACTCTCCCGCGGCGATGCGCTACACGGAAGCCAAAATGAGCCCGATGGCGATGGAGCTTTTGCGCGATCTTGAAAAAGAGACGGTAGAATGGCGACCCAACTACGACGGCACGCAGAAAGAACCCACGGTCCTGCCCGCGGCAGTACCCAACATTCTGCTTAACGGTACGCTCGGCATCGCAGTCGGTATGGCGACGAACATACCGCCGCACAACCTTGGCGAGCTATCGGGCGCTCTCGAACATTTGATAGACAACCCTCATGCGAGCGTCGAGGACCTTACAGAGTTCGTCACGGGCCCAGACTTCCCGACCGGAGCGGTCGCATACAACAAAAAGGACTTGCTACATGCATATTCGACAGGCAAGGGGCCGCTTGTGGTGCGCGGGGTCGCGGAGATAGTCGAGGGTAAAAAAGGCGATTTTCAGATAGTGGTTACGTCATTGCCATACAGGGTCAACAAAGCGGATTTGATAGTGCGCATCGCGGACCTCGTGCGCGAAAAAAAGGTAGAGGGCATCAGGGGACTGCGCGACGAGTCGACCAGGGACATCCGCATCGCCATAGACCTTAAGCAGGGCGCGCATCCGCAGAAAGTCCTGAATTATCTTTACAAGCACACGGCGCTTGAAGACACGTTCCACTTCAACTGCGTGGTTTTGGTCGACGGCGTACCGCAGACGCTCTCGCTCAAGGGAATTTTGCAGGAGTTCATCAAGCACCGCCGCGAGGTCGTGCGCCGCCGCAGCGAGTATGACTTAAAGAAGGCGCAGGAGCGCGAGCATATTTTGCTCGGGCTCGTCAAAGCGCTAGACCACATAGACGAGGTGATAAAGACCATAAAAGCGTCTAAAGACGTACCCGAGGCGCATGCCAATTTGGTAAAGAAATTCAAATTCAGCGACGCGCAGGCACAGGCAATACTCGAAATGAGGCTTAGCCGCCTCGCCAACCTCGAACGGCAGAAGATAGATGACGAGCTTAAAGAAACGCAGGCGCAGATAGCGCAGCTGCAGGACCTCCTGAAGAGCGAGAAGAAAATGCTCGGCGTCATCAAGGGCGAGATAGCGGAAACGGCCAAGAAATTCGGCGACGAGCGCAGAACCAAGGTTATCAAAGGTGCCGCAGGCGTGATAAACATCGAGGATATGGTTGCCGATGAGGAACAGGTTTTGACGCTTACCGCCGGCGGCTACGTCAAGCGCACCAATCCCGAGGAGTACCGTCGGCAGAAGCGCGGCGGTGTCGGCGTTATAGACCTCAATACCAAGGAAGAAGATTTTGTAACGACTTTCCTTACGACCTCGACGCACAGCGACCTTCTCTTTTTTACAGATGTTGGGAAGTCCTACCAGCTAAAGATGTACGACTTGCCCGAGGGCAAGCGCTCGACCAAGGGCAAATCCATCGTAAACTTTTTGTCGATAACTTCTAACGAAAAAGTGACATCGGTGCTTCCGATGCGCAAAAATCAAAAAGAAGGGGAAAAATTCTTGTACATGATAACGAAGCAGGGCGTCGCCAAAAAGGTGGACGCATCGAGCTTCCGCGACGTGCGGCGCTCCGGACTCATAGCGATAAAACTGCAGAAGGGCGATCAGCTTGTTGCCGCGCTTTTGGTAGAGAAAGGAGACGAGATATTTTTGAGCACGGCAAAGGGGCAGTCCGTGCGGTTTAAGGAAAGCGATGTGCGCGCGATGGGG
>Ga0209542_10005106_pt1 | contig 26543 bp, 24 predicted proteins | sample RifCSPhighO2_01_FD_184028 | JGI IMG/M metagenome (GOLD analysis project Ga0209542, IMG submission 184028) | Soil microbial communities from Rifle, Colorado - Rifle CSP2_plank highO2_0.1 (SPAdes) (version 2) | ecosystem: Environmental > Terrestrial > Deep subsurface > Rock core/Sediment ...
TACTTCCTTAATATCAAATGGATTTCCCAAAGTATGGGCCATAATTATGGCTTTAGTTTTTTTGCTAACTGCTTTTTCGATTAAGTGGGGGATAGCGTTTTTGGTTGCCAGATCAACATCAATAAAAACTGGGATAGCCCCATATTGGATGGCTGGATTTATAGTAGTCGGGAAACAAGAAGCTACAGTAATAATTTCGTCTCCAGGTTTGATTCTTCTTTTACCTAGTTTAGGAGACGTTAAGGCTGAAAAGGCTGCCAAGTTGGCGCTAGATCCAGAGTTAACGAGCGTTGTATACCTTATGCCTAAAAACTGGGAAAACTTTTTGCAAAAATCCTCGGCAAAATGGCCTTCTGTCAGCCAAAACTCAAGTGACGCCTCCACCGCTTTTTCGATTTCCTTTTCATCAAAAACTCGTCCGGATACCTTAACAGGTGTAACTTCAGGAATAAAAGTTTTCTTCAAATGATTTTTTAAAAAATATCGCCGACTTAGCAACTTAATCTGTTTTTGCATTTTTCCATCAGGGTCATTATTATAGCAATACGTGCTTGGTGGATGCATGAAGAAAATTGTAAGTATAGTGGTCCCTTTGTATAACGAAGCGGAAAATGTAAATGAGCTTTACAGGAGATTTTCACAACTTTTTGTAAGAGAAAAAAAATATAACTTCGAAATAATTGCTGTTGAGCACGGATCGACAGATTCAACATTTACTAAGTTGCTTCTGCTTCAAAAAAAAGACAAGAGAGTCAAGATTTTACAGCTTTCAAAAAATTTTGGAAATGCCGATGCGGGAATAGTCGCTGGTCTTCATTTTGCGAAAGGAGATGGTTTAGTAATAACGACTGCAGATCTTCAAGACCCCCCGGAAGTGATCTCCAAATTCTTAAAAAAATGGGAAGAAGGTTACGAGATTGTCTATGGGATTATTAAAAAAAGGGCAGACACAAGTTTTTTGAGAAAAATTTTGTCACTAATATTCTATAAAATATTAAACATTTCAACCGGCAATATATTCCCCGAAAATGTTTCTGATTTCAAGCTAATTGATAAGAAGGTATATGAGACAGTAAAAGGCATGCCGGAAAGGAACAAGTTTTTAAGGGGAATCATAATCTGGACGGGGTTTTCCCAAATAGGTGTTTCGTTTGAAAGGTCACAAAGATTTGCGGGAGAGTCTAAAGCTGATTTTTTAACAGTTTTAAAAGTTGCCGTAAATGGTATTTTTTCATTCTCTTATGCTCCATTAAGAGTAATTACTCTTTTGGGTTTTACACTTTCAGTAATCTCCTTTTTACTAATCGTTTACCAAATTGGCTTATATTTAATTATCGGTAGGGGGCAGCCAGGTGTATCGACAATTGTAGTTTTAATGGGATTTTTGTTTGGCATGCTGTTTTTAATCCTGGGAGTAATAGGAGAATATCTTTCCAGAATTTATGATGAAGTAAAGCAAAGACCTTCATTTATTGTTAGAAGAAAAATTGGTTTCTAAAAATAGTCTTCAAGTAAGTCTTCGCGTCTGATTTTATTTCGTTTTTTTAAGTACCATCTGTAGAGCTGCAAAATAGCTACATTGATACCAGTAAATTCGAAGCCCTTAAATTCACTCACTAACCTTTGGTTATTTCCGGTATATTCATTACCAATACCTTCGCGTTTAATAATAATCTTGACCTTCTTATTAGCAATCGAATTGATTTTTATGGCAAGCGTCAAAAGATCTATGCCCTTGCCAGAAGTAACATTGTAAACTTTAAATTTACTCCTTTTTTTAAGAAAAAAGTCTAAAATCTTAACAAGGTCTTCAACATATAAATAATCCATAATGATATTTTGGTTAATAGTAATCGGTAAGTTAAAAATACTTTTACAAATCGCATTAGAGATAAAACGTATTCTCCAATCTTCGTATTTCCCAAAAACTCCAAAAAGCCTAAAGTTAATAAAATTGTCTGTATTTTCTACAGCTTTAGCGCAGGCGTACTTATAGAGTCCCCAATTGCTTTGGGGAATTCTTTTTCCAAAATCGGTCTCACGATAATTTTTGATGGGACTTTCTTTACCGTATTCAATACCAGATCCGAAATAAAAAAATCTCTTAAAAAATTTGTTGTTTGAAGTAAGATTAAAGAACATACGTAAACTGTCCATTGCATATTCTTTTGAATCACCTATTTTGCGGTTACCTCCAATAATTGCAGTATGCAACACCGTATCAAAAGGTCCATTTTTATCATAATATTTTTGAACTGCGTAGAAATCGAGAATATCAAGTTGTTTGTGAGATGGCGCAAAAAAATTATATTTTTGGCTTAGACCCTCTAGAATATTTTTTCCAATAAATCCGTTCGCCCCTGTTAAGAAAATCTTTTTCTTCACTAATTCCTCAGGTTTTCTTTGCAATCATGTTAGATGCAAATTCTTCGGGCGGTAAAAATGGGAAAAGATCTTCGTAAGGGCGAGAAACCATAGTTCCGTCTGCTTGTCTTGTTGATGATATTCTCGGTATCACAAGCTGCCACTTTGGGGATTTAATATCGCATAAAACGGGTCCGGGATAGGAGAGTGCCTGCCTTATTTTCTCTTCAACCTCTGAAGTATCATTAATTACAACAGAGTGAATTTCATAAGCGTCTGCAACTTTTGAAATATCCGGACACCAAAGGCCTGTTTTTGGACTTTCGCCCATTAATCTTCCCTCCATATGTGTTTTTTGGGTATGTCTTATTAAAAGATAACCCTTATTATTAATAACAAAGACTTTTATAGGTAATTTATTTTGTTTAATCGTTGCCAGTTCCTGAATATTCATTTGCAAACTTCCATCACCCGTAATAACCAACGTTCTTTTGCCTTTTGTTGCCAGACACGCGCCGATGCTGGCAGGCCAATAACCCATTGTTGAAATTCCGCCGGTTGTTAAAAATCTTTGTCCTTTTTTAATCTCCCAAGTCTGACATACAACATGGAAAGGGGAACTTGTATCTACCACTATTGTGTCGTCGCCTTTGGCCTGTTTTGATAATCTTTCTGTAAAATAATAAGAATTAACCAGTTTCTCTTTTTTGTACTCTGGCAAAACTATCGGATAACGTTTCCTCCATGAAGAGCAAATACGCACCCATTTGCCAAAATTGGGCAGTCGTTTGGGTTCAATTTGAGCAAGCATTTCCAAAATAAAGCCTTTTGCATCGCCATTAATTTTTAAATCGATATTTATGCCAGGTTTATTAAATTCTTCAACATCAATATCCACTACAACTTTTTTCGCATGTCTGCCCCAGTCTTTGGCGTCATAGCCGACAATTCCAGTATCAAGTCTGGTTCCCATACAAATTACAAGATCCGCATTTTGAACGGCAAAATTAGCAGCTCTATCAGGGTAAAGACCTGGTCTGCCTACAAATAAGGGATTATTGGTTTCGATTAAGTCTATTCCTAATCTTGTTGTTGCTGTAGGAATTGCAATTTTGTTAATGACTTTTGAAAATTCATCTTGAACTTTCGCAATCCTGACCCCTTGTCCTGCTAAAAAAAGCGGTCTGTGAGAATTGTAGAGTAAATCGAGGGTTTTTGAGACGTCCTTTTTCAAACTAGTGCGTGGTTTCATTACTTTCGCAATCTCGAATTTCTCCTGAATTTTTTTTGGCACTTCCATTCTCTGAATATCCAAAGGTACCTCAATCCAAACAGGGCCGGCTCTTCCAGAAGTTGCCTGATAGTATGCCTCCTCAAGATAATATTGAATTTTGGCCGGATCATCGACTGTTTTGAAATACTTAGTAACAGTTTTTGCAATAGGTGTGATATTTATGCCTTGGAGTCCAAATTGCCTGATTTTGGTTTCCTGCATATAAGAAACGGTAGCGTAAGACGATTGACCGGAGATAACCATTATTGGTGCCGAGTCGACGTATGCTCCGACAACTCCATTTAAAGCATTGATTGCACCTGGACCGGCAGTAACCATACAAACACCAAGTCTGCCGCCGATTCTGCTGTATGCCTCTGCCGCCATTGCCGACGCCTGTTCGTGGTGGTTGAAAATTGGTTTTATCTTTGGCATTCGGAATACAGCATCATTTAAAAACATGGCTTGACCGCCTGTAATCATAAAGATTGTGTCAACGCCTTTTGTCTGCAAAAAGTTAACAATGTAATCAGCGACTGTCATTTTTATATCAATGCTTCTATAGGGTTTTCTTCACCGCCAGTTTTCTCCCTCTGCTTTAAGTTCGCGGCGACGTCAACAATAATATCCTCCTGTCCAGCAACAATTTTTCTGCGCCCCAGCTCGATTAAGATTTCTCTTGCATCAACACCAAACCGTTCAGCTGCTCCTTTTACATGAGGAGCAAATCCCGAAAAAACCCCAGCAAGTCCACTGGTTAAACTGACGCTACTTATTTCTTGGGGTTTTTCCATTATTTTAGCAATTACCTTTTCGCTGTTGTCCATAAGCTGATAGAGATCAAGATCAAGTTTATAGCCCATTTTCAAAAGGACTGCAACCACAACTTCCAATTGGCAGTTACCGGCTCCGGCCCCAAGACCTCTTGAAGTAGCATCAATAATCTTAGCGCCCGCTTTGACTGCCGCCACTGAGTTTGCAATAGTCATACCAAGATTATTATGAGCGTGAAATCCAAGGTTCACCTTGAGAGAAGCAGCAATATACCGAACTTTCCTTGATACATCTGCCGGAAGATATGCGCCTGCCGAGTCCATTAATATTATTCCACTGGCACCGTAGCTTTGCATAAGCTTAGCTTGCGCAAGCAATTCTTTGCCACCGAGCATGTGTGACATCATCAGCACTCCAAAAACTTCTAAGCCATGATTTACTCCATATTCAATATGCTGGCGGGTAATGTTGGCTTCAGTACAGTGAGACGCAACGATCAGAGTGTCGAGCCCGATTTTAATAGCAGGTTCAAGGTCATTTTTAATTGTGCCAAAGCCTGGAATCAGAAATGCACCGAGACGTGTTCTTTTTAATTCTCTTCTTGCGATTTTCAGCATCTTGCTATCAGGTAATTTTGACAAACCTAATTGAAGTGAAGAAGCCCCAAGACCATTCCCGTGTCCAACAACGAGAATTGGCATCTTAGCCTTTTCGGCACCTTTTGCATAATCTTTTATGGTTTTTGCGTCCAGCTGGTGTCGAATTGCGTGGGATCCGTCCCTAAGAGTTGAATCAATAATTAATACGTCGTTCATAGCTTCCCGAGTTTTCTTTTGGCGTACTCTTCGGCAACCGTAATTGCCGCACAATTGATAATGTCAAGATTGCCTGCGTATTTGGGAAGATAATCACCGCTGCCTTCTACCTCATTCATAATGGTTACTCGTCCGTTTTCAAAAATTGGTCCTAGGGTAAGTTTGTATCCAGGAACATACTCTTTTATTTTATTGACAACAGAGACAACTCTTAACTTCAATAATTTTAATTTCGGGTTCCTAATTTGCGCAAAAATTGTATTGTGCATAATAATTGGGGGTTCGGCAGGATTTAAAATAATGATAGCTTTAACCCTGGGAACTTTAGTGAAATTCTTTATCCCGTCGCATGTGGTCTGTGTATACTCATCGATATTATCTCGAGTTCCTAGACCCGCAGATTTAGATGCGATATGAGCGACAATTTCAACATATTGAGTTTCCGGATGAACATCAGCGATTGCTTTAACAATTGGCGTTGTGTCCTGACCACCGCATGAAATCATATTAATATTTTGTGCCTTTAAGCATTCCTCCATATTAATTAAGGGAATACACATCTTACCGACTCTTGACGGCGTCATGTCAATTGTAAATTTCCTTAATTTTTTGAGTATCTTGGCGTGTTCGATGTGAGCATCTGCAGAAGTTGCATCAAAGACAATCTCGCAGCAATCGGGGTTTTTAGAAATAGCGTTAATTGATTCAGATGAGGTAGACACGCCCATGCTCGCAGCTCTTTTTAGCCCATCGGATTCTGGATTCCTCCCGGTAAAAATACCGCATTCCACGTATTTTGACCGCTGAATTTTTATTAAAAGATCAGTTCCGATATTACCGGTTCCAATTATTCCGGCCCTTAATTTTTTTCGAGTCATTTATACGGGAAATCAATTTTACACTGATAGATATTTGATATCCAGAAGCAGTCTATTTTACAAGATAGGATTTGTACCAGGATAAAACTGAAGGAATGGTCGTTTCTAAATTTTTTTTAGGCTTCCATCCTAATCGTCTTATTTTAGTATCAATTAGATGCTGTTTCGGAATCTCACCAAAAGCACTGTTCAAAATCTTAAAAGGGATCTTTGTATTTAAAGTCTTTTCGATTTTTTTGATTACTTCAATAACTGAAAGATTATCGCTCGACGAAAAATTAAACGCTTCACCCTGTAGGCGCCTCAAGTTTTTAATAAGAAATATATAACCGTCGATAACATCGGAAACATAAATATAGTCTCGTGTGTACTTGCCGTTGCTTCTAATTTCAAAAATATTTTTTCTGACGATTGCCTTGCAAATACCCGGTATTAGTCTGTCAAAATGCAAGTCGGCTTCTCCATAAACATTCCCGAATCTCGTAATTACAACAGGCAGGTTATAGGTTTTACTGTATGTTTGAGCAATCAAATCCGCGCTTGATTTCGAAGCATCATAAGGATGATTCCCTGCCAAATTATCATGTTCACGATAGGGTTTATTAGATTTGCCATAGGCTTTATCGGAAGAAGCAACAATGATACCATCGATATTTCCATAAATTCTTGCGGCTTCTAAAACAATGGCAGTACCAATAACGTTCGTCTTCAAAGCTTTAAGTGGTTTTTGGTGTGCGCTGGTGACTTGTGATTCTGCGGCAAGGTGAACAATATAATTTATTTTATTTTCAAAAAGTATTTGCAGAATTTGATTTAAATTTAAAATATTGGACCTTATAATTTTTGCCCCTTTTTTAAGCTTTGAAAAATTATATTTTTCTTGTTCGGATTTATAGAAATAAGGGATTACTACCTTGTGTGTTTTTTTGCTTAATTGGTCTGATAAGTGGCCGCCGATGAATCCCAGCCCGCCGGTTACTAAAATATTTTTATTGGCTAATCCTTCCATATTTTCCATGGAGGCTTTTGTTTCCACATTTCATTTAAGTCTTGCATGTCTTGGTACGTGTCCATTGCGTGGAAAAAACCTGGATGTTTGAATAACATCAACTGCTTTTTATTAATGAGAGTTGGGAAAACATCTTCGATCATAGAATTAGGTTCGATATGATCAAAAACATTATTTTTAAAAACCATGAACCCTCCATTTATACGGTGTCTGATTTTAGCCTTTTTCTCAAAATTGGAAATAATTCCCGTTTTTGACGATAAATTAAATCCTCCGAATTTCAAAATTGGGAAGACGCCGCTTACGGTCCCAATTTTTCCATGGCTTTTATGAAATTTAAGTAGATTGCCAGTATTAATATCGGCTAAGCCATCCCCATAAGTTAACATGAAGTTTTTTTCTTTAATGTATTTCTGTACTCTTCGAACCCTCTCGCCAGTTAATGATTCAAGTCCTGTGTCTACAAATGTAATTCTGAAATTATCGTTATTTTTATGGCGATGGTGTCTAATTTTATGGCTGGAGGTATTTAGTGTGAAGTCACCATCATAAAATTTTTTATTTGTAAAATAATCTTTTATGGTATTGCCTTTATATCCCAAGGCTATAATGAAGTCCCGGAAACCGTAATGAGCATACATCTTCATGATATGCCAAAGTATGGGCTTGCCGCCGACCTCGACCATTGGTTTCGGTTTAAACTCTGTCTCTTCCTTTAGACGATAACCGATTCCACCGCATAGAATGACTGTTTTGACAGGTTGCATACTTACTTTGTTTGGAATTTTAACCTAATAACCTTAAGTATTCAATAAAGTTTACGGATCTCTACAAAGGCAAAATTGTTTCTTAAAGGACATATTTTTCAGATCTTGCGCGATTATTATAAAAATCAATAACTAGCTTTGGTTTCCCCCATTTTTTAACCCTCCCACTCTCGATATAAATAACTTCTGTGCATATATCTCGCACCGCATCTAAATTATGAGATACGAATACGATTGTCTTAGTCTTAGCTAGTTGTCTCATTTTCTCTATACATCTTTCCTGAAAAATTTGATCGCCCACTGCTAAAACCTCGTCAATTAAAAAAATATCAGGATTCATAAACGCTACTACAGAAAAACCAATTCGTGCATACATCCCAGATGAATACTTTTTTATTGGAGTATCAAGAAATTTCTCAATGCCGGAAAATTTGACGATTTCAGGAAATTTTTCATTAATTTCTTTTCTTTTCATTCCCAAAATAGATCCATAAAGATAAATATTTTCACGACCAGAAAGTTCTGGATGCAAGCCTGCCCCAAGTTCAATAAAAGCACCCACTTTTCCGTGAACTTGTATGGATCCTGAATCTGGATAGGTTATTTGGGAGATAAGCTTAAGGATTGTAGTTTTTCCCGCTCCGTTTCTGCCAATTATGCCAAGAACTGTATCTGTACCTACCTTGAAGCTTATATTTTTAAGAGCCCAAAAATCTTCTGTCTGTAATGTCCTTTTTTTACCTGTTAGAATTCTTTGGAAAATCTGACCAAAATTCTCAGACAGGGTTTGATATTTTAGACGATTAAGTGAATATGATTTAGAAACATTGAGAAATTCAATCGGGTAGCTATTCATACGATATCAGCGAACCTTTTTTCGTTGGCTTTAAAAAAAATGTATCCCGCTACAAAAATGAATAACGAAATTGAACCTGCAATAATTAAGCCATACCAGTTCGGTTGAGTACCGTATACACTAACTGCTCTAAAGTCATCAACTATGATTGAAATCGGATTAATCATATAAATAAACCTATATTTTTCGGGTATTTTTGCAAGCGGATAAATAACAGGAGTTGCGAAAAACCAAAGTTGTGTAATCAGAGGAATCACAAATTTCAGATCTCTCCAGATCACGATGAGTGTTGAAAAAATGAGTAGAATTGCTGCCGTAAACGCTATTTCTACCAGCAGAATTACGGGGATAAATATCAGGTTAAAGGTGATCGGGGTATTATAAACAAGCACCATTCCCATAAACAGAAAACTGGCAACTGCAAGATCTAATATCGCTACGCCCAGGGATGAAAAAGGTAGTATTTCTCTCGGGAAGTAAACTTTGGTGATCAGACTACTGTTCGTAATGACAGACAAGCTGCCAAAATATAGGCTAGTGGAGAAGAAAGTCCATGGTAACAAAGCTGAATAGGCAAATATTGGATATGGAACATGACCTGTGTCGATTTTTAAAAAGTAGCTGAAAACAAAAGTAAAAACAATCATTAAAGATAATGGCTGTATTATTGCCCATAAAATTCCAAAGACAGTTTGTTTATATCTTATTTTAATTTCCCTAATTGATAAAGCAAAAAGGAGCTCTCTATATTTCCAAAGTTCTAGCATCCAAGAATACATTTTATGAATTGTATTTAAAAAGATTTCCACTATCCCCAATAGCAAAACATTTCATCTGATTAAGTAACAATATTAATCATTCTTTTTTTAAGCCACAGAACATATTTATTCAATCCCTTTTCGAATCTAGTCTTTGGTTTCCACCCTAAAAGCTCTTTAGCTTTTACTATATTTGCCCAGGTTTTTTCAACATCCCCAGACTGAGTTGGCATTTTTTGAATCTTTGCTTTTCTTTTGATAATCTTTTCAAGACTTTTAATAAACTCCCTTAACTTTATAGGATTATTATTGCCTAAATTAATAATTTCAAAATCCAAATCCTTTTCTAAAGTTTCGTAAATTCCTCCGATAATATCATCAATATACGTGTAGTCTCTACTGCTACTTCCATCGCCGTATTGATTGGTTAATTTTCCCTCAAGTAGTGCTTTGGTAAACAGGGCAGGCGCCATATCCGGCCGGCCTCTAGGTCCATAGACCGTAAAAAATCTTAAAATTACGGATTTCAGACCATAGGTGCGATAAAAACATTCAACCCACAGTTCAGCGGCTCTTTTTGAAGCACCGTAAGGGGATATGATTTTGTTACAAGGATCATTTTCAGAAAATGGCAGGCGTCTTGAATTGCCATACACTGACGAAGACGATCCAAGAATAAATTGCTTTACGCCAAAACCAACGGACAATTTTAAAAGATTTACCGTTCCCTTGACATTAACCTTAGCATACAGCAATGGGTTTTTAATCGAAGATCTAACTCCAGCTTTTGCTGCCAGATGTATGATTTTTTCTGGCCTTTCTTTTTTAAAGATAGTTTTAAGAGTTGCAAAATCTAGAACATCTTCTCTATACAGTTTGAAATTTTCATAATTACGAGCCCCTATAATATTCTTTTCCTTAAGATCAGGGTCGTAATAGTTATTAAAGTTATCAACTCCTACAACTTTAAAATTATCTTGAAGTAACCGTTCGACGAGATTTGATCCTATAAAGCCTGCTGCTCCCGTGACCAAGATCTTCATAGTCAGATTTTGTAGGCTTCTATAAATATTTCCATTTTCAAATTAACAAATTTGTATTTTTTAATTTTAAAACCAGTTCTTCTCAAAAGTTTCATCAAATCATTTGGTTTCATGCAACTGATATGACTTTTTACCCATACTGAGCCTTTCCATTTAGTCCAAACAAACCAGACCACTCTAAATAAAAGGCTATCCGTATCTTGCCCGATTATTAAATAGCCATTTGGTTTTAACACTCTGTAAATTTCTGTTAAAGCTCTATTCGGATTATCAAGATGTTCTATTGTTTCTATCGCGGTTACGATTTCAAAAGAATTGTCATCGAAAGGTAGTTTGTGGACATCCCCATGGATAAATCTAATTTTACCTGCTTTCCTTTTAGCATGATCTATTGCTTTCTTATATAAGTCGATTCCTGTTATTGTGGTTAAAGGCAGGATTTTTTTGATCTGTCTTGTAGTTGTGCCGTCCGCACACCCGATGTCAAGTAATCTGTTGCCCCTAACACTAATAAGGAATTCTTTTAAGTGATGCCATTTACGTGAGTGCCAGTATTTTTGGAAAAAATTACTTTTAACTCCGCTTTCGTAATAATCAGGTGGTACTTGGTCTAGGATTTTCTCGAGGGGTTTTTTGGTCATTGAATTGAATGGAAATACTCGATTGTTTTGAGAAGTCCTTCCTCAAGTTTAACTTTTGGCCTCCAGCCTAGAAGTTTTTTTGCCTTTGTGATATCCGGTTTTCTTTGCATTGGGTCGTCTTCTGGTAAGGGTTTGAAAACAATTTGGCTTCTGCTTCCCGCTAATTTTTTTATAATTTTTGCAAATTCCAGGATTGTTTTTTCATCGTCATTACCGATATTGTAAACTTCGCCACTTTGACTTTTTTCCATTGCTAAGATCAGTCCGTTCACTTGATCCTCAATATAACAAAAGGACCGTGTTTGAGAGCCGTCTCCATAAATCGTCAATGGTTTGTTTCTGGTCGCCTGCTTAATAAAATTGACAACTGCTCTTCCCTCATCCGAATTCATTCTCGGCCCGTAGGTGTTAAAGATTCTAGTAATTCTGGCATCTAACTTTTTGTGTCGAATATGTGCAGAGACAATTGTTTCTCCGAATCTTTTTGCCTCGTCATAGACTGCTCGCGGGCCAATTGTTGAAACATTACCACGGTAATCCTCGTACTGTGGAGAAACTTGAGGATCACCATAGATCTCGGAAGTTGAGGCAAATAAAAGTTTTGCTTTATTTTTTACGGCAAGTTCACACATATTCCAGGTGCCATCCGTATTTACCCGCATAGTCTCAAAAGGGTGCGTCATGTACGAAACAGGTGATTTAACATTTGGGTCGGCGGGGGAGGCCAAGTGATAAATTTGATCAATTTTTGTAATTCTGCGGGATATAAAAGGTTTGACTGCGTCTTGATTTATAAAAAAGAATTTTTTGTTTGATAAAAGATGCGCGACGTTTTTTTGTGAACCTGTCAAAAGGTTGTCAAGACAAACGACTGTATTTTCTTGTTCAATTAATTTATCGCATAGATGCGAACCTATAAACCCGGCTCCTCCGGTAACAAGAATGGTTTTTGCCATTTACTAGATCCTAAATTATTTTCGCAAGCGCTGCCACTATATAATCAATCTCAGATTTTTTGAGTTTTGGATGCATTGGAAGACGAATAAGTGTCGCCGCGACTTCTTCTGAAACAGGTAGATCTTTAGTTTTGTATCCAAGTTTTTTCCCCATCTGGGACTGATGGAGGGGGAGATAGTGAAAAGATGCCTCTACTGCGAATTCTCTAAGGCCTTTTATTACTTGTGTTCTTAACCCCCTTGGTATTCTGATTGCAAAAATATGCCAATTCGGATTTGTTCCTTCTGAAACTATAGGTAATATAATTTTTGAGGAGAGCCTTTTTAATTTGCTCAGAAAATACTCGGCGTTTTTTCTTCTAAGCGATGTTATCTTATCAAGCTTCTTGATTTGTTCAAAAGCAATTGCCGACAAAATATCTGAAAGTATTAGGCTTCTTCCTACTTTTACCCATGAATACTTTTTTCGTTCGCCTCTCATAAATGATGAGCGGTTGGTGCCTTTTTCGCGCACAATTTCGGCATTTTTAAAAATTTCCTTTTCATTTGTGACAAAAACTCCTCCCTCGCCGCTTGCGACATTTTTAGTTCCGTGGAATGAAAAACAGCCAATATTGCCTATCGTACCTAAGTTTTTTCCGTTATATGTAGCCCCGAGTGCGTGAGCAGCATCTTCTATAACATATAAATTATTTTCATTGGCGATCTTGAGTATTTTATCCATCGCGCACGCCATTCCCGCATAGTGCACTATCATGATCGCCTTTGTTTTTTTGGTGATTTTCTTCTCAATTTCTGCAGGATCAATATTATAAGTATTTATATCGATGTCACAAAAGACCGGTTTTGCTCCTGCCAAAAGAATTGCATTAGCACACGAGGTAAATGTGAAGCTCGGTAATATTACTTCGTGGCCGTATTTTAGAAGCAAAGCACATGCAAGTTCTAGGGCCGCAGTCCCCGAACCTGTGGGAAGAACGTAAGGAACATTAAGTTTTCTGGAAAGTTCTCTGGTAAGGGCTTCGCTAAAAGCAAGATCTCCAACACCGGTACCGCTTCTTAAAGCTGCAATTGCCGCTCTTTCTTCTTCCTTGCCCCAGTAAGTTTTGTGAAGCGGAATTATAAATTTGTGATTAATTTTAGGCATGTGCTTGGGACCTTAATCTTATGAGATTCTTAACGTAATCAAATGTGTCCGGCAGAATTTTTACCGTCGATTTTTTATCATGTCTCCTTTTGAATAGAACTGGGATTTGAGTGATTGATAATCCATTCCAATATGCTTGGGCGCAAATTTCCGTATCCCAAAACCAATGCTGGCTTTTTATTTTGCGAAGAATCGGAGTGATTTTTTTCCTGTTAAAAAATTTGTAACCGGCTTCAGTATCTTCTACAGGAATATCAACTGTATATTTGACGCAAAGAGCGTAGATTTTAGATACCAGAAATCTTAATATCGAATGTAACCCTCCTTCATAAAATCGTTGACCTACAACTAAATCGCTGCCTTCTGCTATTTCTTTAACAAAAAGAGGGATGTATGAAGGTGAAACCTCCAGATCAATATCAAGATAACCGCAAATTGCACCTTTTGCGGTTATGATTCCATCAGCAACACTTTTCCCACGGCCCTCATTTTTTCTGTGATAAACCGCCCGAATGTTTTTATATTTTTTTGTAAATTTTTCGACAGATTTTTTAGTGTCATCGGCGCTTTTGTCTTCCACAAAAATTATTTCCCATCGCGTATTAAGGACTTTTACAACATCAATTACTTTTTTGACGCTATTTTCGAAAGTTGAGCCCTCGTTATAGCACGGAATGATTGTCGAGAGCTCTACTATTGACATGTGTACATTTTAGTTTTTAGCTTGACAATTCTCAAATGCACTAAAACAAGTCTTGTAATTTTTGCCGCCAAACCAAAAATCTATGGCTTCCCCCGTTCCGAGTGCGAAGTACGCTTCAGATGAAGTTGAGATTGTGGAATCGTCAAAGACGAGCAGAGTTCCGGCAGGGGGATTCTCGGTTTTAAATTTTTCAATATATTGTCTTGAAATTTTGCTCCTTTTTACAACCCAGTTATTTTGATAAGTAAGCTGGATGTTTAATATAGACGCAAAAGCAAATGTAAGAACGAAGATTAACCTTAAAGGTGGTTTTAGATACAAGAAACCAAGAGAGATTGCAGAAGTAAAAGCCCAGATTGAAATATTCAAATAGTGCGGTGAAAGATGGCTTGGTATCAAAATGAAAGGAAATAAACCAATTAAAACTGAGATTATGAAAAATAATATTAATCTTTGATAGTCACGTCTTAAAATCCTGAATGTTGCAAATGTAATTGCCGCTATCCAGAAAATTAAAATTATCGAGGTAATAGTATCCTTCGATGTCTCGGCAAATCCTAGGGTTCGTAGTAAATAATAGCGACTAGCGGTAATGGTTCCTTGCGTGATTTCAAAAGGGTAAGCCTTAAAAGTTGTATCTTGTGTTAAAAATAAAAATCTCAAAAGCAAAAACCCCAAAGAAATTATGATTAATTTTAGTAAAAACATCCCGTCCATTTTTTTTCTTTTGACAAGAATCTCATAGCTTATGAAGATTCCTGCTCCAGCTACCATTGCTTCGGATGCAAGAAATGAAAGCACGAAAAGCACCAAAGCCCAACTTTTCTTATTTTTCAAATAAAGGTAAAAAGAGGAAATTAAAAACAGGAAGCCGATTGTCGTTGCAGATCCTGATATCCAAAAGATCGAAACAAAGTGTGAAGGATGCACGGCATAGATAATTGCACCAAGAAGCGCAGTGTTTGTGTTTTTTATCAAAAGCCTCAAAACTTTAAAAATCATAAAAGATGAGGCAATGTGAATCATAAGTGTAAAAGCATGGTATCCCGGATAAAATCTGCCGAACAGATTGCCTGAAATTAAAAAGTACAAATTATGAATGGGTCGCCAGTGAGTTACAGACGGATAGGAGAAAACATTTTTGAGGTCGTACCATAAGGAATTTTTGGAAAAATGACTGATTAAGATAAAATCATCCTGAACAAAAAAGATATCAAGTGATTTGTAAAAAAAGGCGAAACCGATGATGAAAAGTAGGGAAAAGACAAATATATTCCTCAAAAATCTGGTTTTAAAATTCATTCAAGCTATATAATACTCCCGTGCCTAAACTATTAAAACTACTTCTGATTGCCGTTTTTTTCAACGCTTTAAGCTGGATTGTTTTGATACCGCTATGGCAATATCCCGACGAGCAGGCTCATTTTGCACAGATTCAAGATACTGCTGAGCTTGGGAAGACTCCGGTAGGCATCGATACATCAGAAGAAATCACAGTTTCCGAAAAAATTTTTGGAACCGAAAGGGATGGTTTCGGAAATAACCGCTATACTTATCATCCGGAATTCAACATTGATTATTCGGATGCTGATGAAGGATTGTTTGAAAACTATATTGAATCGATCGATAAATCATCAAGAACAAATTTAGTTAAAAAAGAAGCTACTCATAATCCGTCCCTTTATTATTTTTTAGGGTCACTTTTTCATAAGGTTTTTGGCTGGGGAGATTTATTAACAAGAGTTTTTGCCCTAAGGATTATGTCGGCAATTTTATTTCTGGCATTAGTATTTGCTGCATATAAAATAGCTACGTTAATTTTTGAAAATAAAATTTTGCAGGTTGTTTTGCCGACACTTGTTGCTTTCAAGCCAATGTTGGTATTTGCATCAACAGGAGTGTTACCTGACGTTTTAACAAATCTTCTTTTTACGATTATTGTTTACCTGAGTTTGAAAATTCTGCTCGGTGGAATTAACAAGAAATTAACCTTAAGAGTGTTTATTATTGTTTTGCTCGGTGTTTTTACCCGCCAGCAATTTTTAATATCCTTACCGATTATTCTGGTAGCGGTTTTTTATCAACTTTTTAAAAATAGAAACCAACTTCAAAAATATATTTTCCCTGCTGGAGCAACTATTGCTTCTGGAGTTCTTTTGACTTTTATGATTCCACAATTAGGTTACTTAAGAAATCTGGCTTTTCCGGAAATCGGGCGTCCGGATTGGGGTCTTTTATTTAAAGAGAGTTTTATCGAGCACGTCAAGATTAGTTTGAATCAAACATATGTTCAAACTTTACCTTGGTATTGGGGAGTCTACCGTTGGCTTTCATTTACCCTGCCGCCAATTGTATATCAAATAATAAATAGGTTTATTTTGTTTGCCCTTCTCGGTGTAATTTTGAAAATTGTGACAGCCGTTTTTAGAAGGAAAATTACTGATCTTGATAAAGTTTTATATTTTATGATTTTTTCGTCTTTTATTTATTACGTAATTCTTATAGTCTGGGATTACTATTTCAGGCTAGATCATGGGTTTTCTTTTGGTCTGCAGGGAAGATATTTATTTCCGTTGGTTATTGCGCATCTTTCCATTATCCTCACAGGTTTAGTAGCCGTGTTTGAATTAATTTTTAGAAATTATGCGAAGTGGGGATATCTTGTTTTAGTGTCGTTGCTAATAGCATTTAATGATGCAAGTTTATTGTTTGTATCATCCTCTTATTATTCGTTCTCAAACGTCAAAACATTCGTTAGCCAGGCAAGCCAATACAAACCGGAATTATTTAAGGATATTATTCTCTTGATAATTATTGTTTTGGCCCTTACACTTCAATTATTCTTTATTCTCAGATTGTTAAAATTCATCAATGCAAAAAATTAAGGTTTTTGAAGAAATCGCTACAAGAAGAATTTTGAAATTTGTTATCTTCAGCTTGGTGGGTTCTTCATACCATTTACTAATAGATCATGTATTTAATCTTCCTCCCTTCAGAAAATATTTCTTGATTTTTCTTGGTGCGAAGGTTGGTAAGGATTCTATTTTGATGGGAGTAAAATTTTTCAATTGGCATTATGGCGGTCCTGGAGTTTTGAAAATCGGTAAGGATTGTTTTATCGGTGATGGGACTTTAATTGATCTTTATAATCGCGTTGTTTTGGAGGATCAAGTTACAATTGCCCAGAGAGTTATTATTTTGACTCATCAGAATGTGGGCTACAAAGATCACCCTTTGCAGAAGTATTTCCCTAAATTTTCAAAGCCCGTCACGTTTGAAAGAGGTTCGGTTATAGGTTCAGGCTCAATAATCTTGCCAGGCGTTGCTGTTGGTAAAGAATCATTTGTGGCAGCAGGCAGTGTGGTTACAAAAAATGTACCAGCAAGGACTTTGGTTGGAGGAGTGCCTGCTAAAATTATCCGCAAAATCAGATAAATGCTTTATGACTTTTTAAGAAAAGCGATTCTGCCCCTTGAAGAGATTGATGTGAGCCTACCAAAAAAGGGCAAACTTCTTGATCTTGGTTGCGGTGAGGGGGTCATTTCTAAATATCTTGCCAGAAATAAAAAAAGGACAATAATTGGGATTGATTCGGATGAAAAAAGACTTCCCAAACACAAAACCAAAAATCTCTATTTCAAAAATGCCGACATCAGAGACATTTCCCTCAAAAGTTGCTCAGGCGTTGTTATTTCTGACGTTCTTCACCATTTAAATTTGAAAGACCAAAAAACTCTTCTCGGAAGAATCTCCAAAGAACTTAAAAAAGAAGGAGTTCTGATAGTCAAGGAAATAGACAACGGCGAATTTGTAAGAAGCAGGCTTTCAAGATTGTGGGATTTTGTTTTATATCCTCAGGATAATATTAAATACTGGCAGAGTATTGAATTGAAAAATTTTCTCGAGGAAATTGGTTTTAAAGTTAAATTTTCCCGGCCCTGCAGATTATTCCCAGGCTCAACCACTTTATTTGTATGCCAAAAACGATAACTTTCTCCAATAAGAAAAAACTTTTAATCTTTCTCGTAATCGTCACAGTTGTTGCCGCTCTTATTCGATTCTACGAATTACCTTATCGTCAATATTGGATGGTTGATGAAGAAAGAGATGCTTTTATTGTGAAAAAAATTCTGGTAGATAAACATCCGACTTTAATCGGAGGCGCCCTACCTGGTGGATTTTACTTGGCACCCGGTTATTTTTATATTTCCGCAGTCTTTTACTATCTTTCAGATTTAAACCCAATAGGAATGGGAAGAGTTGCTGCAGCCATTGGCGTGATCTCAATTCCGATCCTATTTATCATAATCAAGGGAATGTTCAACTCGAAAGTAGCCGTTCTCGCTGCACTTTTTTATACGTTCTCATATCTGACTGTAATTTACAATCGTACTTGGTGGCCGTTAACTTTCTCCCCACTAGTTTCCATCATTTCTTACTTTTCATTGTTCCAAATTGTTAGAACAAAAAATCTTAAATGGTTTATACCCTTAACACTTGCATTAATTGTTGGAGTTCAAAGTGATCCTAGTAATTTTTCGATACTACTAACATCGATCATCGTAATTCTTTTTTTTAGAATTCCCTTAAAAAACTTTAGCGTAGCACTGGCGATTTTTTTATTCATAGTTTCCCATATCCCACTTTTAATATTTGATTTAAGACATAATTTTTTAAATAGCAAAGCGATTCTAAGATTTTTCTCTGGCCAATCCGGCTCTGGTATCAACTTTGATCCTCACATTCTTTGGGACACACTGCTTTTGCTTCCACGAAACGCCGTAAGATTCTTTTGGGTCTTTGGAGACAAAGACGTTGCTTATCAAATACACCCGTCAGATGTTTTTATCAATGCTAAATACTCAGTAATCCCTGGATATATGTTGTATGTGACGGCAGCCATCCTTTTGATTTTTTTGATTTCTTCCTTCAGAAATTCCAGAAAGAATTCGGCAGTAATTATTATAAGTTTGCATATAATAATCTCAATTTTGGGTATAATTCTGCACAATTTCTTTTTTGGTAGCTGGACTTTTGAGTGGATTTTGCAAATTCTTTTTCCTGCTTACGCTATCGTTTTTTCAGTTGTAATTTTGTATTTAGTTCAACGTTTTAAGATTTTGAGATTTCCATTTGTATTGATTCTTATTCTCTATCTGGTTTTTTCTTTGAGAACAATTATCACTTCTCCAAATTCTTACAATTTACAAGACAAATTAAATGCGGTGGGATTTGTAGCAAGCAGACTTAATAACGAAGATTTTTCACTTGACTCAATCGGAAAGAATTTTTCATGGGGAGGTTACAGGTATCTTTTTTATTTATTTGGCCACGAACCTGTTAGAAGCTACACCGATTCTGCCTTTTCCAATTGGCTGTATCCCCAAGCTTCTACTGAGCATCCTGATAAAGTGGTAGTTATCGTGAACCATGAAAACTTACCTGACCAAAATTTTAACAATCAGTATCAGCAATATTTAGCCAAAACTTATCAGAAAGAAAAATTTGGCAGAATTGAAGTCTTAATTGTTGACAATTCTGATAAATGGATAAAGTGGTAAGTCAAATTAACAAGTACTGGTCAATAATTTTACTCCTTTTGTTAACTTTTCTTTTCAGAATCTACAAAATAGAGGATTTATTTTACTTTTCTTATGATGAGGAAATTCCAGCATTTATTGGACGGAAATTGTTACTTTTCGGCGACATTTCTCTGTTGGGTGGTGTTACACCTTTTGGTTTTCATTTAGCCCCGTATTTTTATTGGTTCTTAGCCTTTTTACTTTTTTTAGGAAAGTTAAATCCAATTATTTGGAGTTTTGCAGGTGCTGCAATTGCAACCGTAACTACATTGATGATGTTTGTGGTCGGGAAAGAATTATTTAATAAAAAAGTAGGATATTTAGCTGCTTCTTTTTGGACATTTTCTTATCTTGCAAATTTATACGACCGTCACATGTGGGCACTTTATTGGGGGTCACTGATTTCACTAGTTGTTATTTACGGCTTGTATAAAATCGCAAAAGGCAATGAGAAGTTTACTTACTTGCTCGGAGCGACATTGGCTTTTGCTATCCAAACGGATTTATCAAATCTTATCTTTATTGCTCTTGCCGCGATAGTGTGGTTTATCTACAAAATTCCTATCAGAAAAAGCACTATTTTTGCCGCCCTGATTGTAACCCTTTCTTTTACGCCGATTGTTGTTTTTGATTTAACTCACAGCTTTGCAAACACAAAACCGGCTATCGAGTATTTCAAAAAAGGATTGAGTCATCCTGCTAATAATCCCCAGGGATTTGTCGGAAACACCTTATTTTTCCCTCGGGTTTTCTCAAGGTTAATTTACCCGTCAGGCAGCGATCAGGTCGCCACGAACTATTCCTATTGCCCTGACTTAGCCTTCGGCAAGTTAAAAAATGTACCGGTGCTTCTAGTAATTATCACAAGTACGATTGTAATAGCTTTTCTTGCTAGATCGATAAGAGCCCCATTTCAATTTAAGGTCATGAGTTTATTAGTTATTCTTTACTATGCGGGAATTCAGCTTTTTGGAACAGTTTTTAAATCCGATATTTTCGAACATTACATTTCGGGGCTTTTTGGAATATTTTTATTGATCCTAGCGTTTTTTATTGCAAAACTTCCCAAGAAAATTTGGCTTATCGTGCTTGCCGTTTTCGTGTTTTTTAACTTACAAAAACTTTTTTCCGCACAAAACAATATGGGCTTAACTTACAAGCGCCAAGCCATTGAGTATTCGATGCAAGCTGTAGGGAATAGGGATTTTTCCTTGGACTCGCTTTCGACTTGTTGGAAGTATGGGGGATACAGGTATTTATTTGCCGTTTACGGTCGTGAGCCTGTCAAATCGTACGTCGACCCCAATTTAGCGTATCTTTACGGCCCGATCGAGGTTGCATTCCAACACCCACAAACAGTAGTTGCATTTGTTGCTCATGATTTCGTACCGGAAACAGATATTTTTTACAAACAATACGCTCGCCTTAAGGCTTACGAACTAGAAAATAAAATTTTTGGCAATATAGAAGTGATTATTTTAGATAATTCAAAAAAATGGTTTTTCTGAAAAAGCATAAAGAAATAATTATATTAATTTTGTTTTTCTGGATTATCTATTCATACATCTCAATCATAAAACATCTTCATTATCAGACTTTTACCTGGGATACAGGATTTTTTGACCAGCTACTTTGGAAACTGAGCCGGTTTAAACAGCCGGTTAGTAGTTTTTCCTATCTCAAGGTTTTTGGCGATCATTTTCAGTTCATCTTACTCGTGCTTGTTCCATTGTATTGGTTCCAGCAAAGTATAAAGTTACTTTTTATGGGCCATGCATTCATTGCCGCACTTTCAGCTTTGCCTGTGTACTTAATTTCTTTGAAAGTTAACAAAAGTAAGGTTTTTGCAATGGCGCTTTCTTTTTCAATGCTAATGTTTACGGGGTTTCAGTTTGCAACTCTTGATGGTTTTCATCAGTCTGTTTTTAGTCCATTATTTTATGCGCTTGCAATATACGGGCTTATCACCAGCAATAACTGGATCTATTGGAGTTCAATTTTTGGACTTTTGATTACAAAAGAGGAGATGGCTCTTCTTGCTGCCTCTATTGGCTTGATTGTCCTAATTCTGGGGCATATAACAAAGGGAGCAGTAACTATACTTGTAAGTCTAGCCACATTCTTTTTTGCTGTCTATATTTTCTTGCCGGCCGTTCAGGGTGAATATGTCCATTCCGATTATGGCGTTTTAGGTAAAACCCCGGTGGATGTTGTAGGAAGTATAGTTAGCAAACCGAATCTATTTTTGAATCTTCTTTTTTCACCATCAGTAAAAGTCAGAACAGTTTTCGAATCATTTTTCTCTTTTGGATTTTTACCCGTTTTATCTCCTGTATATTTGATAACTGCAGCCCAGCAATTTGTCGTGAGGTTTGTTGATACCGTTACCGTACATCGCTGGATAAATCTTAATCACTACGCTTTTCCATTGGCATCAATTATGACAATTGCAGCCATTTTTTCTGCCAGGACTCTAGAAAAAATTTTTAAATCGAGAGAAAAACTTTATCTTTTTTTAACTCTGTACCTGATTTTTTTTGCGCTTATGCAGGATTTTATCTTCCATGGCCCGATCAATTCTTTACTCAAAGCGGATTTTTATGTAAAAAAGCAATGGATGAGAGATAATGATGAAATCTTGAAATTCATTCCAAAAGGCGCTTCGGTTGCCGCAACCAATAATTTTGGCCCCCATATCTCCCAAAGAGACAAGTTTTATCTAATAAAGGAAAAGAATTCCGCGGATTATTTGCTTTTTGATCTTGCGGATGGACCGAATAAATATTCCCCCTTAGATTATCCAAAAACTCTGGAGGTCTTTAAACAAGAAATTCTTAGCGGTGAATATGAGACTATAATGCAAGTCAACAATGCCTTTTTACTGAAAAGGATCGATGGATGAGGCGCATCATTGAAAATCTACTCCACTCTGAAACCGGCAAAGACACAACAGTAGTTTTTTTAGCCACCTCCGTAAATATTTTTGCTGCTGGGCTTTTTTTCGTCTTCGCGCCGCGAATTTTAGGACCTTCGGATTTTGGCATTTTTGCAACCGTTGTTGCAACTGGAATTTTGGCCACAAATATTGCCAATTTTGGAATAGACACGGGTATATTGAGGTTTGCTTCAAACGGGGTAAAAAATAATCCCTATCTTTCGCTTGCATTTAAGTCCTATTTAATATTAGGAACATTAACGGCAGTAGTCGGATTTCTGATTTCCCCCCTACTTGCTAATTTACTCGGCCACAATCAGTTAGTGCCGCTTTTAAGGATTGCTTTTTTTTCTATCATTTTTATACTTTTAACTAACTTTTATATCGCGGCCCTACAGGCAAAAAAACAATTTATTAAGGCCTCAATTGTTAATATCAGCTCAAATTTATCTAAACTTGTGCTTCTTGCTGTAGCAGCTGTGCTTTTTTCGGTCGGACTTTATATTGCAACCGTTATTTTTTTCTTTACAACAATTGTCTCGGTAATTGTTGGGAGACTTCTTTCACCTTTCGAAATTAAAGCTAAAGGCGTAGAAAAGCCTTTTGCTTTTTTTAATTATAATCTGTGGATTGCTTTGTCTTTGATAATAGCTTCTATTCCATTGGATAATTATTTCTTATTGAAAATTGTTGGTCCTATCCAAACCGGACTATACGCGGCTCCTTTCAAAATTCTGACATTTGTGTATCAGTTTGCAGGGAACTTTACGAGGGTTTTGGCTCCGCGTTTTTCCTCTTTCGATACTGACAAAAAAGCAAAAACATTTGCTTTTAAATCATTAGGGGTAGTAATTCTGATGACTTTTGCCTTGGTTGTACTGGCGTTTTTTGGGACGGTTTTAATCCGGCTAGTTTTTGGGCCGGATTATCTTTCATCTGGACAAATTTTTAAGGTGTTGACAATTGGATTTATTTTCTTTTTCGCAAGCGCAGTTCCATCGGCAATCATTCTTTATTATTTTGGCAAATCACAAGTTATTTTTTTTATTACTGCGCTTCGGCTAATTATTTTTTTAGCTTTGCTTTTTATTTTTGTTCCTAAAATGCAGGCTCTTGGGGCTGCGATATCATATTCCATCGCTGAGGGTGTAACCTTTTTACTTTTGACAACATACAGCTTTGTAAGACTCAAATGAAAAGTGGTTTAACCGTCCATTGTGTTGTAAAAAACGAGGAAAGATGGATATGGTTTGCCTTAAATTCTATTCTGGGTATTGCAGACAAAATTTTGATTTACGACACGGGATCGACCGACAAAACAGTTGAGATTATAAAAAAAATCAAAAGCAAGAAAATTATTTTTAAAGAAAAAGGTGAAGTAGATACGAAAGGACTCACAAAGTTAAGAGAAGAACAGCTGGAAAAAACCAAAACAGACTGGTTTTTAATTTTGGATGGGGATGAAGTCTGGCCAAATAGGGCAAAAAAAGAACTATTGATAAAAATCAAAAAAGCAGCTAGCTCGGACTGGGGAATGGTTATTAGAGCATGGAATTTTGTTGGCGACATTTATCGCTGTCATCCTGAATCGATCCATTACCATTGGCCGTATGCCCCTACAAATTATAAAGGCTGGGCAAACTTAAGAATGTTGAGGAAATCGGCCGTGAAGGACATAAAAGGTGATTACCCCCTTGAGGCATATTGTGATGAAGATGGAATCCCGATTCAAAATTATGGACAGAAGCATTTAGTATTCTTAAAAAATCGCTATTTTCACGCAACTTATTTAATAAGATCCGATACAAAAACAAGGGATAGAAATGTATTAAACCGACTTAAAAAATCAAAAACGGAACTTGGTCTCTCTTTCCCTAAAAATTTTAAATACCCGGAAGTCTTTTATAAAAAAACCCCGAATATAGTCCCGTCACCATGGGGAAAAAGATCTAATTTCGACTCTTTCGTTTCTCTAGTTCAGACACCTGTCAAAGAAGTTCGGAGAAGGGTTTTTGGTCTCTATAATCCTAAGGCATGATTTTTATCCTTCTTTTAGTTCATTTACTTCTCTTGATAAATACTCAATTTACATTGTGGCCGGAAATGGTAGTTTATCCGTATCTGATCAACAATGGATTTCTACTGTATCGGGATATCATTAATCCTTATCCGCCTCTGTTTTCATGGTTTTTGGCATTTTTCGCTAAAATATTTGGATATGTTCCGTCGCCGTACCAGATACTAACGTGGGTAGTTATCCTGATTATCGACCTTTCAATCTATACCATTACCAAGAAGTTATTCAAAAGGAGATCATACCAGCTTACCTCAACATTGTTTTTCATAATCGTATCGATACCCTTCGGGGTAAATGGATTGTGGTTTGATCTCGTCCAGACCCCACTGATCTTGTGGTCTTTATATTTTTTCTATAAATTTTCGAATGCCAAAAATAAAAACGACGTTAAATACAATTTTTTTGTTTCATTACTATTTTTGACTATCTCTTTTTTTATCAAACAGCAAGTTTTTTGGGTTATCGTCCTGTTTTCAGTGTCCGCTCTTTTGAAGTATAAATTTGACGCATTTAAATTTATCAAAAATCATTATTTATCCGTTTTGCCATTGTGTGCTTTATTAATCTTCCACCTTATTTATTTTTTTGTGCAGGGTACTTTGTTAGATTCTGCATTCTGGGTTTTTTATTTTCCAGCTCTCTTAGCAAGCAAGATGTCTGGTTACATACTTTTACCGTCGATAAAACAAACAGTTGTTGTCTTTGCGCTTTTTGTTCTTTTTTTACCGACAATACTTAAGAAATCTCACACATTGTTTTTAATAACATCGGCAGTACTAATCTTATTTGCTTATCCGAGATTTGATTATTTCCATCTGGTCCCAACAATTGCAGTAATTTCAGTGCTGTTTGGAGAAAATGTTTACAATCTTGCTAAATCAAATGTTTCAACAAGGGTTATTTTTTTAATAGCAGTGATCTTCCTTGGTTTATTTACCTTGAGATATTTTCAAAACTATTGGCAAGAAGAAGTAAGGTTTTTTGAACAGAATGTTTTTGAAAATGCTAGGGTAATAGACTTGCTAGTCGAGGAAAACGATAAAGTATATTTGCAAAATGCCCCTGACCAGCTGCTTCCTCTTTCCGGCACGTTACCCACAAAACCTTGGGCAGACGATTTTCCATGGTATCTTGAAGTTGCAAATTTGCAAGGCAGAGTGATCGATGGACTTGAAGCTGAAAAGCCAAGGTTTATAATTTCTCAGTCGTACTTGAAAGGGGAAAAGTACAATTTGGGTTCGTACAGGCCGGACAATATTGCAGACTACATCGATAATAACTATGAGAATTTTGCGCAGATTGACGGCAACTTATACATTAGAGTAAGAAAATAATTTTCATGGCAAAAATCGCATTTTTAAGTTTTTTAGGCCCGCAGTCCGTAGGACAAGGACCGCAGAAACTTTACAAGTATGTCTAAAATTGCTTTTCTAAGTTTTTACTCCGGGCTTGTCGAAAGGGGAGTTGAAACTTATGTTTGGGAATTGGGTAAAAGACTTTCCAAAAAACATGACGTTTGCGTTTTTCAGGGCGGCAAAAGCCATTTGTGGTACAGCAAGGCAAAAATTAATCAGAATAAATTTAAAGTAATCGATGTTGATTCCATCGACAATGCATCAAAATTCGGGAATAAATTTTTAAGAAAATTTTATCTTGACTGTTGGTCGTTAAAAATTCTCCTTTTCAGCCTTAAGGCCGCGTTCAAAGTCACAAGAGGAAAATACGACTTGGTAATTCCTATGAACGGGGGATGGCAAACCGTAATATACCGCCTGCTTTCAAAACTGCGCAACTTTAAAATACTGGTCTCGGCACAGGCCGGAATCGGTAAAGATGATGCATGGAATCTGTTATGGAAACCGGACATTTTTGTTGCTTTAACAAAAGCAGAAGAAAAATGGGCAAATCGTTTTGCTCCTGAGGTTAAAACAGTTCTGATTCCAAATGGGGTTGATCTTTTTAAAT
>Ga0209542_10005107_pt1 | contig 26530 bp, 29 predicted proteins | sample RifCSPhighO2_01_FD_184028 | JGI IMG/M metagenome (GOLD analysis project Ga0209542, IMG submission 184028) | Soil microbial communities from Rifle, Colorado - Rifle CSP2_plank highO2_0.1 (SPAdes) (version 2) | ecosystem: Environmental > Terrestrial > Deep subsurface > Rock core/Sediment ...
GTCCTCGTAGGCGATGCCGATTCTTCTCGCGAATTTGCCTGCGAACTTATTCACGCGGCCTGGCACCGAATCTGATTCGTGGATGACTACGGGTATACGCAGAAGTCTTGCTGCGAAGATGGCAGGGAAGCTCCCATAACCGCCCTTACCTACGACCACATCTGGGAAAAGGAAAAAAAGTTTCCACAGAGCTACCAGTACCCCCCAGATCGTAAGTGGAATGTCGAGAATGTTGCGTAGCGAGAAGTACAAACGCATCTTGCCCGTTCGCACTTTGATAAACTTTATATCGAATTCGAAGAGCGCCTTCTCATCGTAAGGATTGTCGGACATGTAGTAGAACTTTGGCCCGACAAGTTTGCGCTCTGCCACGAGATCGTTTATCTCCTGGACGATCGCAATAAGTGGATAGAAATGGCCTCCGGATCCTCCGCCTGTAAGTAATATTTTCATATATTTGCGTGAGTTCTATATCTGGATATTTGTAACAGCAGGCCCAGGCTAATGAGCGCAAACATAAGTGCTGTGCCTCCGTGGGATATGAGCGGTAGGGGCACGCCAGTAAGTGGGAGTATCCCTACCATGGCTCCTATGTGCAGGTAAGCCTGGATTACTATAAGTATAACAATACCAACGCCGAGGAGTCTATGAAATTTGGTCGGAGCTCTAAGTGACACAATCATTCCGCGCAGGCATAGAAACAGGAACAAGAGAACGAATGTGAAAGTACCCATAAAGCCAAATTCCTCTCCGACCACAGCGAAAATAGAGTCCCCTATCGGTTCGGGGAGATATTGGAACTTCTGTATGCTTTGCCCGAACCCCCTGCCCGTAGTTTGTCCCGAGCCAATGGCAAGTAGTGACTGTCTAATCTGGTACGAACTACCCAGAGGATCACTGCTTGGGTCAAGGAACGTAGCAATTCTGGCTCTCACATATGGCCGGGCAAGAGCCAGTCCTCCGATCAAGACTAAGGCTCCCAGTCCAAGATAAAACAAGTGCTTGATCCTTCCGCCAGCGACCAAGAAGATAGAACAGGCCGTCGCAAATAGTACAACAAATGTTCCCGTGTCCGGTTCGGCAATCAAGAGACCCCCGGCGATGGTAGTGATGGCGAGGAAGGGCAGGAGACCATAACGTACTGAACGGATCTCCTCACCTCTTGCGGCCGCCCACGCAGCCAATAGGATCACTAGGGCGAGTTTCAGGAATTCAGAAGGTTGGATTGAGACGCCGCCAAGATGGATCCATCTCGCCGCACCACCGGAACTAAAGCCTACGCCCGGGACGAAGACAAGTAGGCACATGATGCTGGCCAGAATGAAGAGGTGGACGGAAAACTTTCGGAGCAGAACCAGAGGAATTTTGTAGGCGACAAAGCCAAGCACGAGACCTCCTCCAAGTCCTAACACGAACTGTGAGAAAAGTACGCTCCCCCACTCGCGACCCTCTCGGAGAAGCAAGCCGAATGAAGCAGACATGAAAACGAATATCCCCGCCACAACCAATATTCCTACTAGAACAAGGAGCATGGTGTCAGGCAGTCTGGAGCGGGGAATATTCATAGGTTCTCATTCAGCAATCTAATAGTTGCTTCACGCAGAATATCTATATCAGGGAATCTCCCCTCCTCGCTTGATCCCAGTACTACAATAATAACCGGTCTATTAATCTCAACATCAATTATCACCGCCAAATTGCCGCCAGCAAGATCAGTCAGGCCTGTTTTAGAGCCAATGAGACCAATGGTGCGCCCCGCTTCCTTATTAGTATTTGAGAGTTCACTGTCTCCGTATCTTGCTGTCCCTTGTGCGCTACAGCGCAGCAATTCCGGATGCTCGTCTTCCACAACTGAGATTAAGCGAGCCATATCTTGCGCTGATCCGTAGGCACCGGATAATGTTTCTGAAATATCTAAACCAGTCGTGTTGAGATAAAATGTTTGCTTCAAGTCTAATACCGTAGCCCACATGTTTAGTCTGGTTGGTCCGTCTCCTGTATGGCCCCCTATGCGCCCACCGATATCCTCGGCAATCTCATTGGATGAAGTCACGAGCATGAAGCACATTTCTTCCATGGTCGCGGCACTACCTAGCTCTCTCGCTGCGTATGCGGTCATAAGTTTGGTGAGTGAGGCAAGTGGCAATTGCGCGTGGCTATTTTTAGATAGCAGCACTTTATCGTTTTTAACATCGTAGACGATATAAGCCTTCGCCTCTAGCTCAGGCTCAAAAGAATCATGGGCGAGAATGCTCCCGCTAGTTATAACTAGACTAGCTGTTATTAGAAGTGATAGGGCTACTAGCGATCTCATTTAGCTTAGCTTTAATGCTCTCGTAATCTGGCAAGTCATCTTTCTTTGACAGCCCCATAAACTTAAGTAGCTCTAGTGTTGGCTGGTACAAGTAACTGCGCGAATCATTTGGATTAATCACACGTTCTATCAAGCCCCTTATCAATAAGTGTCTAATAGTAAATTGCGAGTTCACGCCCCTTATATACTCAATACTACTTCGCGATATCGGGCTCTGGTAAAGAATTATAGATATAGTTTCAAGACTGGCCTTGCCTAGTTCTCCCGATAGCTCATATTTTGTAATCTCGCGGATGACGCTCGCCGCTTCTGGATGCGTGCCCAGGCTAACTTCTGATTCTGATTTAACCAGCACCACTCCCCTGCCTGCGCAGGCAGGCCTGCCCTGCAGGCTCTGCTCTAATTCTGCGAGCGCCTGATTAATCTCTCCTAAATCTTTTTTAGTTACTTTTGCAAGCCAAGCAAGGTTAACTGGCTCGCTCTTATGAAAAAGTATCGCTTCTAGTAAATTTTCGAGTTTCATTTCATTAGAAATTAGTAATTAGAACCTAGGAATTATAAACAGGTATTCCTGCTTGGCTAATCTCCATCTCGATATCATCAAAGTGCGCATGCTGTCTCACTTCTATTGCTCCCCTCTTGACCAATTCCAGCATTGCCAGAAATGAGATAATAACATTCACTTTTTCTGTCCTCTCTAAGCGTGTGAATGACTTGAACGACGATTTGAGTGTGCTCTGCATCCTGTCAGCCAGCTTAACTATCATCTCTTCAAGACTGATCACTTTCTGTACAGACTTCTTTTCAAGCGCTTCGGCCTTTGGGACGCTAGCAAGTACTTGATTAATAACCTCAAAAATCAGTTTTGGATCTAGTAGATCTGGCGAGGCAAAAATAATTTCAAAGTTAGCACTTTCTTCTCGCGAGTAAATAGGCATACTGCCAAACAGCTTGCTTAGCTCGCCGGTCTGCTCTTTGAGAATTTTATAAATAGCCAAGCGCTTCTCCAGATCATCGATACTCGCCTGCTCTTCTGGTTCAAGTTCTAGTCCCGGTAAGAGCGACTTTGATTTGATTAAAATGAGAATAGATGCAACGTAGACGAAGTCCGCCGTATCCGCAACTGGCAACTCCTCCAGTTTCTCAATGTGCGAGAGGAACGCATCAGCAACTTCGCGGAGTGACACATCCGATATGTGCATCTTCCGGCTCTCAATAAGCTCAAGCAGCAGCTCAATAGGTCCTTGGAACTTCTCCGTCTGTATGCTAAACGCTTGCATTGTTGATCGTGTTATTCGTCTTAGGGATTTGGACTTTGCGCATTATCAGTAAACCGATAATCACGAATATGGCCATTGCCGAGACTGCTATGCGGTAACGAGTAGGACCAAGATGCACAAGTAGCGTACTGATGAGTCCCCACGTCACAGGACCAACAAGTGTCGAAACTCTCTCGGCGATACCATAGAAACTGAAGCCGAAGTTCATCCTCTCTGGCGGGACTAAGGCCGTCATAGCCGCCCTGGTTACTGCCCAGACAGATCCATACAAGAGACCCATAATGACAGTGTAGACAACGAAGAGTTTGAAGTTAGATACAGAGCCAAGTAAGGGCAGGATTACAACCCAGCTTCCCAGAACAAACATGAGTGTCTTCTTGAGACCCACCTTATCTGCCATCCAGCCGGCCAGTAGTGCCCCTATAGCCGAGGTAGCTAGAATGCCCATAAGCAATAGTGACTTGGTGGTATCAGAGACAGCGAAGACGTTCTGCAGATAGATGGGAAAGTTGTTGGCCGCTGTCAGGATGGCGTCGTTAAAGAAGAAATATGCCAAGAGGAAGAGGCCTACACCCGGAATTCTTATGAGCTCTCGGAACTTGCCCCACTGCTCTCGATAGAGACTACCCAGCTTCACTTTCTCGCCAGCAGGTTCTGCCTGTTGTTTCGATAATTTGAATAAGAAGAGCATAGGTAGCGTCAACAACAGAAACAGGATTGTGGCTGGCAGGAATGTCTGGGCTCGACCAGCTTCGCCCACAAGATATACTGCTCCAGTTGCCAGCGGCAGGGTGACCAAGAGGCCTGTGACCTGACCGAGCCAGTTGCCCGCTTGACCCAATCCAGATATCCGACCCCACATATGCGGCGGCGCGATCTTGTGCAGAAGGGCATTGTAGAAGACGAATGAGAATTGATAGATATAGTTTGCCAGGAGGAAGAAGAGTATGGCCAACATTACCTCCCTACTCCAGAATAGAGTCACCAGACTTGTGAGGATGAAGAGGGCCACAGAGAGCAAAGTGATACTGCGCAGATAATAGTGCTGCTTGCCGTTCCTGTCAGCCAGGCTGGCCAGGATAGGTGCTGTGAGTAGTAGCAGTACTGAACCTGCTGTAAAGATCATATTGTAGGCGAAGTCAGACACACCCTTCTCCACCACCAACCACTGTGAGAAGTATAGGAAGAAGACAATTATGACAATCGAGTTGGCGAAATCGTAAAGTGTCCAGTAGAAGATATTCTTCCGGTTCATGGCAAGTTGATCATGGATTGAGTCTCTTGACGTCACGCGGGAGATATGTGGCTTCTCTTACGTTGGGGAGGTCAAGTAATTTCATCACAATTCTTGCCGGGCCGATGCCGCCGCCACCATGCGGCGGACAGCCGAATTTGAAGAAACTAAAGTATTCCTTCAAGCTCTCTAGGTCCATGCCCTTCTCTTTTGCTTGCATCTCTAGTACATCTGGCCTGTGTTCTCGTTGAGCAAGTGTGGTGATCTCAAGGCCCTTGTAGAGCAAGTCCGCCCGGCGTGTATAGTCAGATCCTGGCTCTAGCCTCATGTGATAAAACGCGCCCTTGCTCTTGTGATATTCAGTTATGAATACAAATTCGTGATCATATTTCTCTTTTACAAAATCTGAAATAGCCCGCTCTTCTTCCGGCGACAAGTCGTGCTCTTCAGCGCTTGCAATCCCCTTCTCACTCAAAATTTTCTTAGCCTCAAGCATTGTAATTCTTGGGAACGGACGCGTGGGGGTTAAACCCCCAAGCTCTGGGAGTGCTTTCTTAACCGCCTCAAGTCCTGCAACAATCATCCCCTCTTCTTGGTCCATAATGTCGTGATGCGACTCAATGTACGCGAGTTCAAAGTCCCAGCCGGTGAATTCTGTTAAGTGCCTAGTCGTGAACGATGCTTCGGCTCGGAACACTGGCCCCGTCATGAACACCCTCTCGAAGCCAGATGCTATACCCATTTGTTTGTAGAACTGCGGGGACTGCGCCAGATACGCCTTGCGATCGAAATATTTCACCTCGAAGACCTCTGCTCCAGACTCGCTGGGTGTGTTCATAAAGGCTGGCGTATAGAGTTGTGTGTAGCCATTCTCCAACCAATATTTCCTAAATCCTCTTTCGAGTTCTGTCCAAACTTTAAAGATCTTAGCCTTCTCTGGCTTACGCAGATCAAGCCACCTGTAATCAAACCTGATCGGTGCTTCACTCTCCTCGCCCCCCTTTAACGGCACTACGGGTATAGGCAACTCCGGACTTGCGGCAGATAGTACCTCGAGCGAACTAATCTGTATCTCCACACCACCGGGAGCTTGCTTGGCTTCAACCACCTTGCCCCCGATTCGCACCACAGATTCGAGCGATAATTCCTTCGCTTTGTCAAACAGCGGTTTAACCGCTGATGAGTCTTGTATGACAATCTGGGCAGTGCCAGTAATATCTCTAAGTATCAAAAAGATAATCTTACTCTGCACCCTCAGAGCATGCACAAAGCCATTAACGTGCACACTCTCGCCTACTTTGTCTCTCAAGTCACTTGTATGAATACCAGTCAGCATGGGGGGAATTATAACATATAACTAGTCCCCAACTCACCCTACCCTCTCTTTTATAAGAGAGGGTGAGACATAGTCCGGGTGAGTTATACCACCCCAATTAGTTTGCGCACCTTTGCAATAGTCTCACTCGCCTTGACTCGAGCTTTATCGCCACCCGCTTTTAGCACTTTTCCTGTCAAACCAGAATCCTTGGCAAGTTCTTCGCGCTTTGCCCTCATGGGTGAAATGAATTTGATTATATTCTCTGCCAGTAACTCTTTCGATTCTTTATACCCAATCTCCCCCGCCCTGTACTCCGACGACAAGTGTCGAAGTTGATCAGGTCCAGTGAATAATTTGTGTAGGGCAAATATATTGTCTGTTTCGGGATCAAGTACTTCACCCTTGCCCTTCGAGTCTGTGACAATGCTCATCACTTGCTTACGAATTTCCTCGTCGGAACTAAAAAGCTTGATGTCATTTTTATAACTCTTGCTCATTTTGCGACCGTCTATGCCGGGCACTATCGCAACATCTTTCATGATCAGCGCTTCTGGAAGTGTGAATATTTCGTTAAAAATTCTATTGAACTTCTGGGCAGTGTCGCGAGCATACTCGACATGTTGCTTCTGATCCTGTCCCACCGGCACGCAGTTGGCGTCGTAGAGCAGAATATCTGCTGCCATTAGCATGGGGTAGTTAAAAGTGCCCACGCTAATTTCCTTATCTTTTGCCTCGGCATCTTTGTAAGCATGCGAGCGCATGAGATACGGCATGGTAGTAATAGTGTCGAATATCCAGCAAAGCTCTGTATGCTCTGGCACATCAGATTGTTTGAACAAGATCACCTTCTCTGGATCCAGCCCAATTGCCAAAAAGTCGAGTACCATCTCGTGACTAAGCGAGCGCATCTCGCTCGCATCTTGAATAAAGTTAAGCGCATGATAATCAGCGACCATAATATAATAAGGCGAGTACTGTCCCTGCAGATCAACAAATTGCTTCATAGCGCCGAAATAGTTGCCGATATGAGGCCGCCCAGTAGGCTTCATCCCCGAAAGAAGAACTTTTTTGGACTCTGTCATGTTATAATCATAGCTCAAAACGAGCTTTTTACAAAGTTATTTATAGAAACTAAAAATATGCCGGGTGAAGACACAAACAATGGCGAAGGCACGGGTGATTAGTCAACTCACTTACTGTTCTCTAGAGTACTGGCCGGTGCCGGGACTGTATTGCAATGGGAGAGGGCCTATAAGCGTGTTTCCTGTTGTACATTTGACGAGAGACTGCTTGAATTGCAAGTTACTCGCTGTCCAGTTAGCCCCCTCTACTGCGTTATAAACTTCCTTGTCTGGGTCTGTGCTCTCTCGTAGCGACGGCTCGCCAACCATTACTACATTTTCAAATGGACTGGGAAACGAATCCAGTCTACTAATGGTGATTGATGGGTAGGCACAATTTGCACTAACTGTAGCAAGGGTTTCAATGGCAACGTAAGCATTATCCGGAGATACAAGATATCTATTATTTTGTGATCCCAGCGACACAGTGAATGGTGCAATTACCTTGAGTTCTCTGGCCCCCGTGTTTAGCAAAATAAGACCGGAAATATTGCTTGACCCCGATAGAGACTCACTCCCAACGAAGAGCAGTGACCCTCCGTTCACAGGAATTGTTTCAACTAGACTCAATTCTGCCACCAACGCCTCTGGGCTTGTAGCAAGGTCGCTTTCATACGGATAGATTGCCTGAGATAGTTCTAGCATTGATGGAGCTTCTATCGCTGGGTGTGAATTTCTTGATAGGACAATACCTACAGCGACAAGTACCACAAGCAAGAGTGCCCCCAAGAAATACTTTTTCATTTCTCCTTCGTGTTAGTTTGAACCCTCGCTGGAGACGAAATAGCCGTAGTCATATTGATCCTGCAGAGCCACTCTGTTTTGTATTGACCCCACATAGTTATACAAATATACCATGGACATAGACAACGGCGAAGGTACTGGAAATTAGCAATCACTTAATTTCTCAATTCTCCGATCGTCCTTTGCAGAAGAACCAGCAATATTAAGATCCCATGTCAAAGTGCCAGTGATGAGACTGCAGGCACCATCTGATAAACCGTAATTAAGCTTGAGATAATGGAAATCTTGGGTAAGGCGAAGATCCGATGGATTATTAACATAGATTTCCCTTTCGTTGTATAGAAGAGGTTGCAGTTCTTTGGTAAATAAATCATAACTAAGAATATTGTTTGTAAGACCGTTCCGGCCTGGCAGCCCTGAATTACTATAAACAACATAAACTCTATTTCTGTAGTCATCAGCAACTATTAACTCGATCTTACCCGCAATCTCTCCCAATGTTTCATCTGGACTACTAATGTATGAATCTAAATTAACAATATGCTTGTTGCTTTTATCGTCAAAAAGCGTAAACGATATAGCGGTTTGATCTACTATTTTTATATCATTACGAAATTCTCCTAATCTAAATTTATAAATTATTCCGATTGCCAAAATTACGAAAGCTATTATTACAAATTTCTGTTTCACTTCTTTCTATTTTTACTTTTTGTAGCAGACAGACACTCCCCTTCCTTGTCTCCGTGATTAAGGTGCGTCTCTAGCGCAGAATTGCTAATCGAAATTGTACGAACATTTTGTGGATTACCTGGAGGAATATGACAGACAAGCACTTTTCCAGTGTTTTCTTTGGAAAATTTCATAAACTTATCAGACGTAAGCGCACTTCCAACCACGAATTCATAGTCGAATACTCCATCGCCATCATTGTCGACTTTGACTAACATCCCCCTTTTGCCAGTGGCTAAAGCTTTCCAATCTGGGTTGTACTCGTGTATCTCACCACGAGATGTTGGGATTTCAGTTGCAATAAAACTAGCATCTCCTTTTTCTTCAGAAAATCTATCAATATACAGAGAGTATGTTCCTGTTTCATAGCCCAAGGCTCTATAGCTGTAGTCGTCATTTGGGAGCAAAACGTGAGCAACTTTATATTCATTGTAATCATATGTGACTCTGGGAATTTGGTGCACAACAGCAGTCCCGTTATAGCCTACCAAGCGATTGGCTGAATCTAGTACCTGAACGTACACAGGGCTACAAGCCTCAATCCTGTCCTGTTCTGTGGAAGCAAAAGAGAGTTTCTCAACAAAATGGTCAGTGTCAGTATAATTAAGTTCAGGGAAGATTGAATTTATTGTGGATAACTTGAGGCCGACATTTTTTAGGTAATACTGATTATACGGATTAAGCACGGGTGTGCACCTACTTCCAGGGCCAGCGTTGTAATCTCTTAAGCTAGACATCTGCTTCATTTCGTTGTCTGATATCGTATAGGGGAAACTAAATCCAGAGGCCCAGTTAATACCCGGATTACCAATGTTACGATTCGCCCGTGTCATAGCCCCCGCCAATAGGACCATTCCATCCTTAACGTTAGCATAAATAGACTGGCTGGAGTTCGAGTACATTTTGTAAGTAGGATTGGCTTGATTATCCTGGAATTGCTTATACGGTTTTAATAACTTATTTTGAGTCTGTGTATTTACATAGCAGTCTTTGTAGTTGTCGCTTTTTACGCTCTCGCATCCAGATATGATGATATTGCTTGCAAGGCCCCTGTTATCCCAGGTATTCATTTGGTAATTTAGAGGTTCATTAAACCAGGCTTGGAAGGTTATCTGCTTTATCCCATGTCCGTAATCGTATGTCACCAGTTCATTGTTAAAATCCTTTCCTCCTGATTCCCACGATGCGGTAGCGTATATAAGGGCCTTCACAAAACCTAAAGATTTGAGCTGTGATATATTTGATCGTACCCCCATTCTTCCAAGTGAATTACTGCTATAGAGTGACTCACTCACAGAATTATTGTTGTAGAAGTGTGAAATTGCCTCATCAATTACTTCAACTCTAGCGGCTTTATCAGTTTTGGTAACTTCGGCCCTTTCTCCTCGCTCTTGGTCAAGCGATGAATCACTGCTCATATCAGAGGATTTTACCCAGCCTGTACTATCATCTGTGACATCTTGAACTTCCCATTTCTCTGTCTGCTTGCCTAGAACCTTGAGCACCCAACCATTTGGTAGCACTTTCACAGGTATGGTTAACGGTGAATCCTTGTAATACGTTGTTGTTCCAGTGGAAAAGGATGTTACCTCTCCCCATATTCCATTTTCGTTTGGCAATGGAGTAGTTGGACAGTTCACGTTACTTCGCCATGCGTTTTCGCAGGCCCAAGGAGCATTGTCTGTGCCGTCGCCTTCGTTGTACATGTTCGTGCAATGATCGGGATTAGCGGGATCTTGAGTGCAGTTCGTATTCTTGGCCCACCAGTTACCCCTGTCTGTCGCCGTATTGAGTACAAATGATGTGCCGCTGTTGAATAGGTCATTATTAGTATTCTGCTTGAAGCTGTTGCGCACTATGACAATTCCATCTGTTGGGAAGCTATCGAACTGATCCACGAGTGATATACCAGTACCCGCAACTACAATGTCGTTATCTGTTATCTTTAAATCAGAGACACCCTCGTCCATAATATTTAGAATATTATCGGCAAGAGTTGTGCCATCTATTTGCCCGCCACTAGCTAGTGTAAATAGCGAGTCAGAATAGACAATACCGCGATCAAAGCGGTGCACTTCTATATTTGTGATTCGCACGTCACTCTCATCTGTATATATACCGTCGCCACTGTCAGCACCCCGAACAGAAAAATTGTTGCCATCAAGTGTAATGCCCGCATCCTCGATGGAAATAGTCTCGAATACGTCTTGGTTGAGCTTGCATGTGCGTGTTATAGCAGTCCATGTGCCGATCTCGCTACAATCCCCACCCGGTGGGCCAAGCAATGGATCAAGTGCTATGTGTTTAGTCGATGGGTTGCTCTTGATAATAAATTGCGCACCAGAGTCAGAATCAAAATCGAGTGTAACTGCTCCGCGCGCATCGCTATTAATTTCTTTGTGCTCTCTATAACCTCTGGTGTATATGTGTAGTGTGCTATTCTTGGGCAGACCAGAAATTGTGACAGTAGTTGTAGCGGACAAATCGCCCCAGATTTTCCACCAGGGTTCGTAGCCCAAAAGTCGGACGACAGTCATCCCCGGCAGAGACGTGACAGTGCCCTTAACATGAGATGATGCAGTGATAGAAGCCGGCCAGCCTAGTGGTTCTGAAACAGTGATTGACTTGCCCTTGTCCCGCTCAAAACCCGCCAATTTTGGACTTTTAGCAGACGCAAATAGTGGAACTAGAAGGATGGCCAGAACGAGGATTGCACCTCGACTTTTCATATTGCAACTATTCTGCCATAAACTCGAGGTAAAAGGTAGAGCCTTTGCCTTCGCCTGGGCTATCCACCCAGACGCTGCCTTTGTGGGCCTTCATAAGTTCTTTGACTACATAGAGGCCCAGACCAGTGCCTTGGGTGTTGACCTCGCTTGCGCCCTTCGCTCTCGTAAATTTCTGGAAGAGCATGGGCAGCACCTCACGGGCGATGCCGATGCCTGTGTCAGATATGGCAAGCAGGATCTTGCGTGTCTCTTCATCCTTCGATAGGCTCACTGTAATTCCACCTTCGGGTGTGTATTTGACAGCGTTATCTATGATGTTAGTTATAACCTGGCGAATCTTGCCGAAATCAGCATTAATATAGAATGGACCGGCGGTCTTTTTGCTAAAAGAGATATCTAATCTGGCCCGCTTGATATTTGGTTCTAGTTCCTGGGTCACTCCCGTCACAAGTTCTTCTAGATTAACTGTTGCGAAATCATACTGCATCCGGCCTTGCTCGATACGCGACACATTCAGGAAGTCCTCGATGATAATAACCAGTCGCTCACTTGATAAATAAATGCGCTCGATGGCCTCTTTCATCTTAGCCTCAGGCACCCCAAAAGAGCCCTCAAGAATCATGGATGAATAGCCCTTAATGGCAGTAAGCGGGCTACGCAATTGGTGCGAGGCAATAGACAAGAATTCAGATTTCTGACGATCAAGGACAGTCAGCCGCTCGTTGGCCGAAGCAAGTTCCTTGGCAAGCGCCTCCATTCTTTCGCGCGTTTTGACTTCTTTAATGACAGACCGAATCAAAAGGACCCCGAGTATCACTAAAGCAATGAAGGTGGACCCATTTATTATCTGGTCAGTCACGCCGCTTGATACAAGAGTCCGGACCAACAGGAATATCCACAAGACAACAACAGTAACCTCTGTTGCGATAATTTTGAGATTGAAAAGATGGTGGTTTGCGACTGCATAGCCAACCGCTGCAACCATCATTATTGAAAAAATAGGTCCAAGCCAAATATGTTGATAGTTCCCTATCCACGGTAGAATCAGATTAAACACCATCCCCAAAATATAAGGGATAATCGTTCCATAGATAACAAATCTTATCTGGATTTTTTGTTCACGTTCCTGTGCGTGAGATAGCGATCTGAACAAAACAAAAAATGAGGTAATCACATAAAGTACGAATAAAATGCCATAAATGGAATATGGAATTAGGTTTATCGTAGCCGTTTTAACGCCAGAAAGGCTGGACACAGAAAGAAGAATAAGATTTCGATTGATTACTAGTCCCGCTAGTAGAGCAATCATGGGTAGTCCAAGCCACAAATAGAGAATACCTATTCGCTTCTTATCATTCAAGAATACAAGAGAAAAGTACAAAAATAGCAATGGGATAAGTGCCGCAGCAACGTAGTAAAAATTAGCTATGTACAATGAATAATTTATGTCATTGATTGTTCTAAACAAGCCAATGCCAAGCGCCCAGGCAGAAGCGGCTAGTACAAACAATGAAAAAATTATGTTTACTCGGCTTTTGCCTTCTCTAATCAGAATTAGACTAAAGAGTGCGTTAAGGCCGGAAACTATGAAAAGTGACGTTGTTTGCCAGTCAGACATTTATTTTTCAGCTATTAAGACGCAGTGTATACGAAGCGGTTCATAAATCACCCGTATTTTATCTGGATTAAAACCAGCTGATATTGCCAGCGACCGTAACTCGTCAGCGTTTTTATAAATCATATGCCATCCAACTATATTGGTAACAAACTTACGCTCTCGGTTGTCACTGATATTCGCTGTTATAAGAATTCCGCCTTTAGGTAGGTTGTTATAAATAACTTTTAATAAAGATAATGTTTTATCAAAAGAGAAGTAGTCCAGTAACCCAACCATTTCTACAAGGTTGGGCTTAGCATTGGCGAAATATACCGGGAAATTTGAAGCAACGTCGTTGAACCAGCGAAAGTGAAAATTCTTTAAACCACATTTACTCACTAATCTTTTGCTGTAATCTAGGGCGTTGGGGTTCTTGTCTAAGAAGGATGCTCTTATTTTTTCAGCTGTAAGTCCTGCCTCACTAATTGCCTCAACTACTGACCGAGCCGATCCAGATGCTATGCTAAGTAATTCTATTTTTTCTTCCCTATCTATTATTGAGCTAAAAGCGACTTTAAGTTCCTTCTTAACCAGCTTTAATCTGTTTCTAACTGCCTTCGAGTTATCTACATTAAACCAAATAGATCTAAAGAGTTTGTTTAGAAGGTTACTCGATGGATGTGAGTGTCCGCAACTATAGAGTGTTTCAAGCGCTTCGTGACTAGTCTTATTCTCAATAACATGATGAGCAGAGTAATTAGATTTCTTGATGAGATGCACTACAGACGCAGGAAGATTGTTTAATATAGAAGTAAAAAAAAGATTAAAGACCTTTTTATGGGTAGTATTCACCTCATATTTTAATGTTGAGTCATTATCTGCAATGTGAGCCATACTTATTTATCATAACAAAACAAACAGGTATGCGGTATCAAGTAATGCACATCAATTGAAATCACTTTTTCTCTTTGCATATCCTTGTTACTTGTGTTAGTTTCCAGCTTGGAAGCACGTTCAAATCAAAGGAGGGTTAGGTCATGGCAAAACGGGTTCTCATTATCTGCTCAAAAGACGATAAGTCTGTGGCAAAGTCGCTAGTGAAGTCGTACGGACATGTGGGGTTGTCTCGCTCTTTTTCCACACTCCCATCACGGAAGGGTCGTTGGTCACTCTTAGCCACACTCAAAGTAGACCCTTTCAGGGCTGCATGACAGTGGAGACACACGACCTCATGTTGAACCGGATGAAAAGCTACTTGGCCCGCTTTTGGAGCTTCTACCAGACGAATCAACGGCTTCAACATATACTCGGCTAGTTTAAGCCAGTCTATCTACTGAGAACTCTGCTTATTTGAATGCTATCTAGAATCTCCTAGATGAGCGTAGTCATTCCAGCTAAGTACATACCACCCTGATTTGTGGAATTCGAACGATAGGTCATATTGAATGACGGTAATTCCCGTGTTGTGAGGTATAAAAGTTCGTCTTACTTGGTCAAATATTTCTGGAGTTAGCTCTTTACCAAAGATAACTAGCGAAAGTATCATCCGCAGTATTTCACCGTGAGTTACGACAAGTATTTCATTCTCATTTCTCTCCGAAAGGAATTTCAATACCTCTTCTGCCCTATCCTTCAACTGGAAATAGTCTTCTTCGTCGGAGTGCCGTTTATCTGGATCTGCAAATGTCTCTTTAACAATCTTCATGACTGACTTCACATCAGGCTCATTCTTACTTCTGCCACATACTATCGAAGGGCGTTTTATTTCCTCAAAAAGAGAGCTCTCCATGACCTTCAGGCCAATGCTATCAGCAATAATGCTGGCGGTCTGAGAGGCTCTTGTCATAGGGCTAGCAAATATTACCTCGACGGGTATGGTCTTGAAGCGTTTTGCTACGAATTGAGCTTGATTAATTCCTTGTTCAGATAACTCGATAGTCGGTAACTGATATTGATTCGATTCATTCCCTCCTGTAATTCCGTGTCTAACAAAATATATGTTCATTATATTGTGACAATGTCTTATGGTATATAAACACCGACAAACCATTATAAAGCAATTTTAATAAAACAAACAGCCCCCGGGATAGGCCCGACGGCTGTTATGGAGGGAAGAAAACCCGGAGGGTAACCCTCCGGGTTTTCTTAGTGGACGTTCGTGTCACACATAGCGCCTAAGTCATCATACCCGATCTCGTCCACTTCTCCCGGAACGAGAATCCCAGCGCAGTGAACAACTAGGCCGATCCCCGCCGGAGGCACTAGTGTCCGGAGAACCCGTCGGAGTGCCGGTCGGTCCCGGATGTCCACCGGTTCAAAAAGCGGTGTTCCGCCAGCCTCGCTCACGAGGTCGGCTGTCTCTAACAGCCGACCTTCGTCGCGACCAAGCAGGAGGACGTGATCGCCTTCCATCGCAAGTCGAAGTGCAACGGCCCGGCCCAGTCCGGACGACGCACCTGTTACAACCGAAAACCTCGTCAATTCGCATCCCTCCCTTCGGGGTTCAATGTTGCCCTAATTATATCATAGTAACTATCTACTGTAAAGGGACAGAGAGTTCCGCGATTCGATACATGACTTTTTGAGCTGCCTTGTGGTGCCGTGTCTCTTCAGGTTGGTCCGGCTCATCTATGTAATTAGAGTAGGTCGGATGCCCAAATGCGACTCTTATTTCCCTGCGAAAAGTAAGCAAATCCAGAAGGGTGGCGTTTTTGCTCCCGGTTATCGCAACTGGCACAATAGGTGCCCCGGTCTCTTTGGCCAGGTAGGCTACTCCACCACGTGCCTCCCCCATTCCCTCGCCGTAGTGAATTTTGCCCTCTGGATAAATTGAAACTGTTTTGCCACTTGAGAGGAGTCGGACATGCGTTGCTAGGCTAGCCGCGTAGTTCTTAAGACCGCGCTTGATCGAGTAAGCACCAAGGATTCGGAAGATCCAGGTTCCATAAATATATCTACCAACAGGGAACCTCTTGTAATCCTTGTGCTCAAGGGCGACGAAATAGACAGGGCCCAGGGAAGATAAAATTGGCAGAGCGCAGGGTAATGCAACACTGTCGAGCTGATTGCAATGATTACTGGCTAAAATGACGCCGCGACTCGCACCTAGACCCTCTAGGTTCGCAAGGCCTTCCACCTTCAGATTGCAGAACAGAACCAGAGCTATCCGCGCAGGAATAGAGACCAGTGTCTGTGTAAAATGGACGAACCAATTCGGAAGCATTATATTCCCTCACGTCTTAGTTGTTCCAGAAGTTGCTTGGCTTTATCCGAGAGCTTACTCGGCAGCCTAAGGCTAACCCGCACCAGAATGCTGCCTCGTTTGCCTCGTACCCCCGGCACTCCGCGATCCTTAATGCGCAGGATTGTGCCGTCACTTGTACCTGCGGGTACTCGAATCTCGGCTGTGCCCTCAAGTGTGGGCACATTGTAATTCGCGCCGAGAACAGCATCTGTAATCTTAACCGGCAGGTCCATGAGAAGATCCATCCCCTCTCGTCTGAATACGGGGTGTGTCCCAACATGAATCTTAACGTACAGGTCACCCGGGGCACCGCCTCTTACTGCCTCGCCCAGTCCGCTCATGCGGATCATCTCTCCATTTTCGATGCCCCCCGGTATATTTATTTCTATCTCCTCGCCTCTGCGCAGAACGCCCTCCCCCCTGCAGGCGGGACAAATTTCCTTGGGCCGTTTGCCCAGGCCGTCACAGGCTCTGCATGGACCCTCAACGGTAAAATTACCGAAGAATGTCCCGCGCGATTCCTTGAGTGTGCCCCTGCCATCACAGGCACTGCACTTGTCCATATCGGTTCCCTTAAGAGCTCCGCTGCCATTGCAATCAGTACAGCTTGACTGCTTGGTGATTATCACAGTTTTGTCTATGCCGAAAATAGAGTCTGCAAAAGGGATCTGGACGTCAATAGAAATGTCCTTCCCTCTGCGCGTTCCTCCCCTCCGACGTCCCCCGAAGAAATCTGAAAAAATCTCGCCCATGTCAAACTCAACACCCTCGCCAAAAGGATTTGTCCCGCCCTGTCCCATTCCGCCGAAGCCACGCATGTCAAACCCACCGAATCCAGCGCCACCCATTCCTCCAGCACCGGGACCACCACCAGAAAAGGTCTGTCCGTATGTATCATACTCCGCCCTTTTTTGGTCATTGGAGAGAACCTGGTAAGCCTCATTAATTTCCTTGAACTTGCTCTCGTCGCCTCCGCGATCAGGATGATATTCGTGAGCTAATTTACGAAATGCCTTCTTGACATCTTCCTTACTAGCCTTCTTGTCAACTCCCAGAACTTTGTAATAATCTTTGCTCAAGGTGTTTGTTTAGTTTGATCAGTTTGAGATGTTTGGTCATTACCCATCGCGGGTCCGATTTTCTGAATTTCCACTCCCAACTCATCACTTACCTTTTTAATATCTTCTTGTGAACCAGTATCTTTTACTTTTTTTAAGTTACTGATTTTCTCCTCTATCGTTGTCTTAAGCTCGGGTGTAATTTTGTCTCCCGCGTCCTTAACTGCGCGTTCGGCTGTCACGATTAGCGCGTCTGCCATGTTGCGCGTGTCTATTAGTTCTTTCTTTTTCTTATCTTCTTCGGCATGCACTTCCGCATCACGCTTCATGCGCTCTATTTCCTCCTTAGACAAGCCTGTAGAACCCTCTATCCTAATAGATTGCTCTTTGCCAGAGGTTTTATCTTTTGCCTTGACTTGCAGGATGCCATTTGCGTCTATGTCGAAGCTTACCTCAACTTGTGGCATGCCTCGCGGAGCCGGCGGAATGCCCTCTAGAGTGAATCTGCCGAGTGTCTTATTATCTGCCGCCATCTCGCGCTCGCCCTGGACAACATGTATCTCAACAGACGTTTGATTATCTGCGGCAGTAGAGAAGACTTGTGTTCGGGCCGTGGGTATAGTTGTATTCTTTTCTATTAATCTTGTGGCCACACCCCCCAGAGTTTCAATTCCAAGCGATAAGGGCGTAACGTCAAGCAAGAGCACGTCCTTAACATCACCCTGCATAATACCAGCCTGTATCGCAGCGCCGATAGCTACAACCTCGTCTGGATTAATTGATCTATTTGGTTCTTTGCCACCGAAAAGTTTTTTTACCTCTTCCTGGATCTTCGGCATCCTAGTCTGACCGCCCACAAGCACAACCTCTGCAATGTCACTTATCTTAAAGCCCGATGCATCAAGCGCGCGCTTGGTGATCTCGATTGATTTGTTTATATACGACTCACACAAGCCCTCAAGTTTTGCTCGAGTCATTTTGAGCAATAAATGCTTGGGCCCAGAGGCGTCTGATGTGATGAAAGGTATGTTGATTTCTGTTTCAAGCGCGGTAGAAAGCTCGTGTTTAGCTTTCTCGGCCGCTTCTTTCAATCTCTGAAGGGCAAGCGAGTCTGTGCGCACGTCTATGCCAGACTCCTTTTTGAATTCACTTGCAATCCAATCTACAATTTCGCGATCTATATCTTCGCCACCCATGTGCGAGTCGCCGTCAGTTGATTTGACTTCGATGACGTCGCCACCCACTTCGAGCACTGACACATCAAATGTGCCACCGCCGAAATCAAAGACAACGATTTTCTCGTCTTTGCGTTTGTTAAAACCATAGGCCAGCGCCGCAGCCGTTGGCTCATTGATAATCCTTTTTACATCAAACCCAGCAATTGTACCCGCTGCCTTGGTTGCATTCCTCTGTGCATCACTAAAGTATGCCGGAACTGTGATCACCGCCTCTGTGATCTTGCCGCCTAGTTTAGCCTCAGCGTCGGCTTTTAATTTAGAGAGAATCATGGCAGAGATTTCCTCTGGCCTGTAATTCTTATTTGCCATCTCGACAACCACACCGCCTCCATCTTGTCCTGAGCTTGTCGAAGGGTCTTTTTTGATCTTAAAAGCGACAGACTTAACGTCTTCTACAATTTCCTCATCCTCGAACTTATGGCCCATCAAGCGTTTAACTCCGTAGATAGTATTGCTGGGGTTAGTGACAGACTGTCGCTTGGCAACTAGGCCAACTAACCTTTCACCAGTTTTAGAAATAGCCACAACAGATGGCGTTGTCCTATTACCTTCAGAGTTCTCAATAATCTTCGGCTCGCCGCCTTCAATCACGGCCATTGCCGAGTTAGTTGTGCCCAAATCTATGCCAAGTATTTTACTCATGATCCTTATATTTTATACTTGCCTACCTTAACTTTTGCGGGTTTCAGAATCCTGCCTGCCAACTTATAACCTCTCGAAACGATTTCTACTATTATATTATCGTTTTCCTCTTCTGCAACCTCGCTCATGCCAACCGATTCGTGAATAGTAGGATCAAAGTTCTCCCCCGCCTCACCATAACTTTCCAGCCCATTAGCCTCAAGTATTTTAACAAACTGCCGCTCGATAGGCTCGAGATCCTTTGTATGAGCGCGGGCTTGATCTAAACTTTCTAGCACCGGCAAAAGTTCCTCAATTATCCGTCTAGTCGCCCTGATCCCCAAATCTTTTTCTCCTTCTAAAACTACGCGCTTAAAATTTGCATAATCAGCTTTGCTCCTCTGCCAGCCATCAAGATAGTCCCCCTTTTCGGCCTCACAAACCTTTAACTTTTCCTTTATTTTACCGAGTTTCTCTAAACAAGAGTTCTCTCCATTTTCATCGCCATTTTCCTCAATATCAATATCATTTTCGTCACTCATGAAGCCCAATTATACTCTCTTTTAGAGCAAAATCAAGTACCATACAATGCCCGAGAGATTAGCGCTTACTCCACTGAGGAGCTTTTCTTGCCTTTTTGAGGCCAAATTTCCTTCTTTCCTTTATTCTTGAGTCGCGGGTGAGCAGTCTTGCCTTTTTGATTGGCCCGCGCAGGGTCAGATCGTCCCCGATAAGGGCTTTAGCAAGCCCGAGTCTCGTTGCCTCGGCCTGGGCCATAACTCCTCCGCCCACAACCCTAACAGTCACTTTGTACTTATTGGGGCTGCCCGAAGCACGTAGTGGCTCACGAATTATTCCAGCAAATATCTCCCCAGGGAAATATTCCTCTGACGGACGATTATTTACTTCAAAGCTCGGCTTAATAGCCTTCGTAACGCGAACTCTAGCTATGGCGCTCTTGCGCTTCCCTACGCCCTCGTTGTATCTGACTGTGTCGCTTGTTGTCTGCATGTGTTTTTTATTCCTCAACAGAGAGATTCTTCATAATGCGCGGACGCAACTTGTTGCTTGGTAGCATTCCATATATTGCCTCACGTAGGGGTTCCGCAACACCTTTCTTGGCAATCATTTCCTCCAGTCTCTCATTTCGCAGACCACCTGGATACCCTGTGTATCTCACATACTTTTTTTGTAAACGCTTCTTCTCAGGTATGTGCAGCGACTTCGCATTCGTCACCTTAACTTTCGTCCCTGGCGTTTTGTTCCTGGCGAAGCTAACCAGATTCTTGCCAGCAAGTAACTTGGCCGCCTCCGAAGCCACTCTGCCTAAAGTCTTGCCCTTTGCATCTATGATTACTTGCTCCATTTTATTTTTCTATCACTTCTATCACTGCCATTTTACTACCATCACTCTTGCGCCTAGGCAGCTTAATTATCCTTGTATAGCCACCACCGGCTCTGGGATTCTTTTTATCGCGGGTCATCAATTTCTCCACCATCGGCCTAAGTTCTTTTGCCTTGGCTTCTGTAGTTTTAATTTTCTTGTGGGTCATGAGTGACTTGGCAAGCGAGCTCATTAATGCCTCGCGCTGCGATTTCTCCCTGCCGAATTTTCTGTTTTTGTCGTGATGCCTCATGGTTAGGAACTAGGTATTAGCTTTTGAGAGAGAGACCAAATTTGGATAATGCATCTCTAATTTCATCAAGAGCTTTTGCTCCCAGACCTTCAAATGCCAGCAAATCTTCTTCGCTCTTGCGTGAGAGGCCACCCACTGTGCGGATTCCGCCTCTTGTGAGAGCATTCGCCGTGCGAGCAGATAGATCCAGCTCCTCAACTTTCATTTTCCCTGCATCCTTGCCATCTGCACCCGCCCCACCAGCGCCCTCCTGCTTACCCGTCGCCTCATCTCGGTCGAGGGCTTCCTCCTGGAAGCCAACGATGGCTCGTAACTGATTAATCATTATTGCGATCGAGTTCTCGAGCGCTTCTCTTGGAGAGCTAACACCATCTGTCTCAATGAATATTCGCAGGCGGTTGAAGTCTGTTCTGTCCCCGACGCGCATATTCTCAACCTCGTAGTTGACGCGCTTTATCGAGGTGAAGGTCGCATCCAGGGCAATCGCACCAATCTCTACCTTGTCCCTATGCAATACTTCCTTTGGTGCGTAGCCGATTCCCTTCTCAATTGTAATCTCCGCATCGAACTTGGTCCCCTTGCTTGTTATCTCGGCTATGTGCTGCTTTTTGTTCACTACTTCCACCTGGCCTGGTACTTCGATATCTCCAGCCGTGATCTCCTTAATTCCTGACACGCGGATCGTGGCCTTCTGGGGCTCGTCTGTATTCATGCGAAAACGAATTTTCTTAAGGTTGAGCAGAATGGTTATGACATCTTCCTTAACGCCGTCCATAGTTGAGAATTCGTGACTCGCTCCGTCAATTTTGACAGATGTTATTGCGCCACCTGGCAAGGAAGATAGGATAATTCGACGCAACGAATTGCCCAGGGTGTATCCGTATCCAGGGTAGAGGTTCTCGATCTCGTATATACCGGAGTTCCCCTTTTCCGACAGAACTCTTGGTTTCGAAGGCAATATCACATTTATATTTGGCATAAATATTTTTAAATATTTAAATATATTATTAAACTCTACTATAAAACTGAACAACCAATCCGAAGTTAAGATTGCTATCGTAATCCCCCAATTTTGGACTACCCACTACCATCCCCGAAAGCTTCTCCAGATCAAGCGAAACCCATGCTGGTGGATTGTAGTCCTTCAGTGTCTCTCGCCGAGACTTGAAGAGTCCACTGTCCAAACTACCCGGACGAACTCCTATCTCATCACCCACCTTCACTTCATATGAGGGAGAACTAACACGCTTACCGTTCACTCGTATATGCCCGTGAGTAACAACTTGCCTCGCGAATTGTCTTGTTGGAACTAAGCCCAGCCTGTACACGACGTTATCCAGTCTCCTCTCTAAGCCTCCGTAGGCAAGTTCAGATGGGACTCCGCCCTTCACAGATTTAGCCTTGCGCATGTAATTTGATAACTGCTTCTCATTTATGCCGTAGGTAAATCGGATCTTCTGCTTCTCAAGGAACTGTATGCCGTACTCGGTAAGCATGCTGCGATGCTTCTTACGCTTCTGAATGTCCGCCTTCTTCTTCCCCTCAACCATAGCGAAGCGTTGAGTACGCGTCTTCTCGAAGATAGCGTCTCCCAGTCTACGTGCAATTTTATATTTTGGTCCAATCTTCATATTCTCTAAATATCCAAATATCTAAACTCTCCTCGCCCGGGGCGCTCTCGGTCCGTTATGTGGCACGGGGGTTATATCGGCTATCGACAAGAGTCCAATCCCCTTAGCTAGGAAGGATCGCAAACCAGCTTCACGTCCTGAACCTACACCATTTATAGCCACAGCTACATCCTTGATCCCAATCGCCGCCGCTTTCTCCGCAAGCAGTTCACCCAACTTACTTGCCGCAAAGGGTGTTCCCTTCTTGGCACCCTTGAAGCCAAGGGCTCCGCTTGAGGACCACGCCAGGGCATTGCCGCCAGAGTCTGCAAGCATCATCTTTGTGTTATTATAAGTAGACTGAATGTGTAGCATCCCAACAGCGTGGCGCTTGCGGCTCGCTACTTTTTTAACTGGTGCTTCTGTCCCAGCTTCTGTGCTATCACCAGTTGTAATCCTCTTTTCCCCCATCTTTATGTCTTTTAATATTTAAGTTTACTTCTTCTCAAGCTTACGTTTTCCGCTACCCATTGTCTTTCTCACGTTACCTCTTACCGTGCGTGAATTCGATTTGGTCCTCTGTCCCCTTGTGGGAAGATTGCGTGCATGTCTCGATCCCCTATAGCTCTTAATATCTTTCAGCCGTTTAATATTAGACGATATTTCGCGCTTCAGATCGCCCTCTATCTTGCGAGTCTCCACCCCCTTTCTTATCCTGGCCTCCTCGTCAGCAGATAGTTCGGACGCCTTCTTGCCATAGGCGATTTTGGCGTCATCAAGCAGTTTGTGAGCGAGCTTCCTCCCAATACCGTATACATGGGTGAGCGCAATCTCTATGCGCTTATTCTCTGGAATTGTAATGCCGGCTATTCTCATGCTCTATTTTTATCCTTGTTTTTGCTTATGCCTCTTCTTAACGCAAATTACATATAGCCGGCCGCCGCGCCTAACAACCTTGCACTTGGGACACCTCTTCTTGATTGACGCTCGCACGCGCATGTAATTTGATACTTTTAATTGTGCCCTCTACATCCTCTTCACTATACGTCCCCTCCTACCGTATTGGTCGAGTTCGACCCCAACGGTGTCACCTACCAGTACCCTGATCCGATGAAGCCTCATTTTGCCCGCAAGGTATGCATGCACAACGCTACCATCCGGGAGGGCCACTTTAAAATTTGTATCCGGCAAAGCCTCTATGACTGTGCCATTTACAGCATCTTCCTTACGACCCCCACTTATCATGTGAAGAACATATTAGCAGAAGAAGCACCTATTGGTCAAGCTTCGTGGTTATCTTGATCCGCTCTCCCTTGCTTGGGAAGCTCTTTCTCCAAAAGGGTTTTATTTTGACCTCCGCCTTGTCTATACCAGGGAAACCGAGGAAAATTTTAGCGTAGCTATCCTTAGGTTTGCCCAGCAGGGCCGATTTAAGACTTTCTTCATCAAACTGCCAAACGAAATGAGTGGGCCCCGTTATCCTAACCGTGAGCTCGTCGGCCACGTTAAGTTCGTCGTAATGCGAAAGGTCAAGACTAAGATCCTGCCAATTATTGATCTCCACTCCTGCTTCAGCAGACACAGCGAGCTCTCGTCTGCCGAGGACTGTGGCCAAATTCCCTTTGTCGAACACAACTGCATAGAGTGTGCCCGACACTGTTACTGCCTGATGAGAGTCATCGTTCTCCTCCGATTGCGCGAATTCGTTGAAGGAGTAGCTGCTTGAGTACGAATCAGGGAAGAAGACCCGGGTATCCTTAAGATCAGAATTAAGTTTGGAGAGCAACTTCTGCGTAAGTACTCCCTCGAGTTTAGTTCTTGTTTTAGAAAGCTCATCGTCTGCGATAACCTTAACTGTACCCTTGAAGCCGCCCTCCATATTGCTCGTTGACTTGCCATACACTTTCGCAAACATGGCGCCACCAGAGAGACCCGGCAGAGTGAATGCTGCGGGGCCAATGTTATATTCCTCGCCTGGAGCATCTGCTACCACGCTTATCTCCACCGATCCATTGCCGGGGATAACGATTACGTTATAGGTTCTATAAATTTTGCCATCGGGTGACTTGAAGCGAGTATTCGCCACAAAGCGAAGTGTATCTTTGCTGTAGTCGTTATAGACCGTGATCTTGCCAGAAGCCTTACGTTCTACATACTTGTTGCCAAGAGCAGGCAAGACCTCACTCTCCTCACCGCTCACCTCAAGTAATTCGTACGAAAGCAGTTGCGGAGCCTCTGGGTTCTTGTAGGCCTTCATTGTCGTGTCTACATCTCTCTGATCTTGCTTGGGTGTGACCACAATCGAGGCACTTGCGAAATATTGAGCCAGGAAGAAAGACGCAGCAAGAATCCCAACGATAATTCCTATCGCCCAAATTAGCTTGTGCTTGCTTCTCTCCGGCCCTTTCATATCGCGCATTTCCAGACTCGGCTCAAGAGGCGACAAAACACTTCCCCTTCGTTCGGCGCGGCGCTCGGGTGAGAGAAAGGACGGCTTGCGTGGAAAATTTTCCACTACATCAGTTACAACTTTTCTTCCAGGCCCTGTGTCCATATTCTAATTCTACGCTAATCCAGAGAGCTTATCAATGGCAAATATTTCCGTAGCCAGGAAAATGTCGGGGCTCTCCGTCCCAAGGCGGGTGCGGTACGATTCGAGGAACATTTCGGGGAGGAGAATCGCGATTCTGCTATCAGAATTCCCCTTGAAAAGATCCTTGATAGTAGCTTCACCCAAAACGCGCAGAAGGAGAGAGGCTGTATCCTTGTTGCCGAGCACAAGCACGTCACGCGGCAACACTCCTCCGCCTGCAATCTTCTCAAGTATGCCGTGCATATAAGCAACCCACTTCACCTCTATGTCAGCAAGCGTAGTCTCGATGCGCTTACCGATAGCTTCACTCACCCTTCCCTCGAGGAAGGCTCGGTACAAGGACTCGGCCTCTTCTATGCTGGTCTTGAACTGTGTTGCAATAGTTCTAAGTAGGCGGTGCGCCCCGAGTGGAAAACTTAGAACTTCACTTGTAAGTTGCCGACTAACGACTGAAGCCTCTGAAATTTCTCCGCCGATGTCAACGAGAAGATAAGAGCTAGCCTGACCCTGTATATAATAGTTGCACGCCACAAGCGATAGCAACGAGAACGTGTGCCAAACAATTTCGCCCCTGTGATAGACAGATCGCACGCAACTGGCAAGGAGCTCAACTAACTCTGTCGGAGCTCCGGAGAGATAGAAAGAGAATTTGAATTCAGACGCCTTCTTACCTGACGGATCGCCTGTTCTGTAGCCGTTAAGTTCGGTAGAAAAAGTCTTACACTCAATAACCTGCGCCGCCCCTTCGGGGAAAAATTCTCGCAAGAATAGAGCCTGCTCGGCACCGATGAGGTCAGCCTCAAGGTTCCTTGAATACTCGATGGGCTGCTCGCCCTTATGAGTAACTGTTCGGGCTTGAGCAACCTGCCAAGGCGCAGCGAGTGAAAGGTGGATGGTCGAAGGATGCTTGCCCCCCGAGCACCTGAGAACATCGCGCAGAACGTCGCCCAGAATCTGGGGAAGTTTGGCGATAAGTCGCTCGGCCTGGAACTCTAGCTGTATCGGCAGGCGCTTTCTTAGAGAGACCACAATCTCTCTGCCTCCCGCCCCGCGATCAACCGCAAGTGTAGCTCCGATAGAACCACTGCGAATGTCAAGGAAAAGTTTCGTCCCTTGATTAGAATTAAAAAAACTCACCCCCCTATTCTAGCACTGCTTTGATTCTTCGCACACCCGTACTCACCGCCTCTTCCTTCTTGATCACAAATCTCAACTTGGTGCCCAGGGCACTAAGTGCGAGCTCATTAGTATTACTCACGTGCGGACCACCGCAAAACTCGAGACTAAAATCGCCAATCTTATAGACTCGCACCTTGTCTCCGTATTTCTCTTCAAACAAACCGATAGCTCCCAGTTTCCTTGTCTCTGCGAGCGTAATATCGCTGTAAGTGACCGCCACCGCCAGAGCAATCTGGTCATTCACAAGATCTTCAACTTTCTTTTTCTCTTCATCTGTCATCTTA